>Ga0209537_1000831_pt1 | contig 36797 bp, 32 predicted proteins | sample BioPla4DNA1_FD_187698 | JGI IMG/M metagenome (GOLD analysis project Ga0209537, IMG submission 187698) | Biogas fermentation microbial communities from Germany - Plant 4 DNA1 (SPAdes) (version 2) | ecosystem: Engineered > Bioreactor > Anaerobic > Digestate | place: Bielefeld, North...
TAAAGCAGTCCTTTTTATTCGTTATCCTGTTTTTTACATTGAGCACATAATCCATAAAAATAAACTTGATTTGATAAAACTTCAAAATCGGTATGATTAGCAATTTTGGTGTTTAAGTCTTCAAAGCATATGCCTTCAATATCTTCAACCTTACCGCAGGATAAGCATTGTACATGAGAATGAGGACATACCTTTGCATCATATCGGAAATTGCCTTCTCCTAGGTTAATTTCTTGCACTAATTTAACTTCAACAAGAGTTTTTAAGGATTTATAAACTGTTGCTAGGCTCATGGTAGGATATGAAGGTTGTAATGCCTTGTATATTACCTCAGCAGAAGGATGCTCACAGGTTGACTTTAAGTATTTATAAACAGCAATACGTTGAGGTGTAAGCTTTAAGTTTTTTTCCCTGAAAATACTAGTAATGTTGTCCATATTCACCATCCCTATTTAAATGTATTAAAATAATTATATACCTATTTTAATGTATTATATTAATTATATATCAAAAATCATTATTTGTCAAAAATGATTATAATTAAATAATTGATGTTATTTACCTAGAAAAATCCTTTAAATAAAGACCTTTCAAAATGTTAATAATAATTTATTGCTACAATAATTGATGTTATAATAATATATATGTAAGATATAGAGTCTAACTATGGAGGCCGCTATGAAGTTATGGAGAAAGTTCGTTGTTTTTGTAATAATAGGTCTATTTGTTCAACTAGTTTTTTTGCTTTATTTAAATAATTACAAGTTAAAATCCCTTAATTTTTTTAACTCAGATGATATAAAATCTAAGCATAAGGAAGAAAATACCCTCAAGGTTCTTGTACCAAACAATGTAGATGAAATTAAAAGTTCTTATAATGGCAAATATAGTTCTTACTATAATAATTATAATTTATTTGTAATAAATACACAAACGGGAATAAGAAGAAAATTAGAATTTGACAACAGTGTTATTAATATTTACAAGTGGCATCCAAATAAAAATAAATTAGTAGTAGCCCAGCAAAGTCTAAGAGAGGGAGGAAGCAGCTTAAAATTAGTAGCTTACGATGCAGATTTAGAAGCTAGAAATGATGTTAAGGACTTAAGCTGGCTTGGAAGCAATATAACAGTAGAGGACTTGGATTTTATCGGAGAAGGTGACTTAGTTGTAAAGATAGTTTATACTAATGGTGATAGTGAAATTTATTTCATAGGAGACGAAGTTAATAAGCTTTCTACTGTAACTAAAAATATTGGTTATATTAAGTATACAGGGCAGGAAGATAAGATATTGTATGAGGATAAGAAAAGTGGAAAGTATTATATTACAGGTAGCAAGAAGGAAGTAAATAGAGATAAGCTTGAAGGAAAGGTTATTAATATAGATACTGAAGGGAATATTTACATGGCTGAAGAGGAACAAGACAAAGTAAGTTCTATATATTATAAAAATCTTTTCGAGGATAAAAGTAGCTGGCAGCCTATAGAAATAGAACCTGCTACCAGTGTTGACAATATTATTGTGGACAGCCAAGGAAGTATATATATAAATAATCCTCAGTCAAAGGAACTTATTAACCTAAGAGAAAATACATCTTATATGTACGAAGGAAAGCTAATGAGTGTTTATAAGGAAGGAATATTTGTAATTAATGATAATTCACTTATTAAAATTCAATTTAAAGATTTAAAGAATAACGAGGGGAAATGATAAGTAATGGATATAATTGATAGATTAAAACAAATACCAATAATTTTACCGGCTTTAATAATAGGCTTTACTATTCACGAATTTGCGCATGCATTTGTAGCTGATAAGTTAGGAGATAAAACACCAAGATTTCAGGGAAGACTTTCCTTAAATCCTGCAGCTCACATAGATCCTATGGGCTTGATTATGATTATCCTTGTTGGCTTTGGTTGGGCAAAACCAGTGCAAACCAATCCTTATGCTTATAAAAATTATCGGATGGATGATTTAAAGGTGTCTATAGCAGGGCCTATATCTAATCTTATTGTGGCAGTGATTTTTACTCCTATTCTATTTTTATATATCTTTTATATTGCACCTGTTATTCCAAATGAAAAGCTAGCAATGGTACTCTTATTAATGATAAATGCTATAGTTAAATATAACATTATGCTTTTTATATTTAATTTAATACCTATTCCACCACTAGATGGCTTCCATATACTTGAGGATTTATTTCCTTCTAAGTTTGCTGAATTTAAGTATAAATATGGTCAATATCAATTATTCATTTTGATTTTATTTATGGTGACTCCACTATTTAAGTATATAGTTTTGGTGCCAGCAGAAAAAATTTATTCTTTACTGATATCTATTGGAAATTTACTAATATAAGCTAGTTGAATATTTTAAATAGAGGATGGTTTATATTGAAGATTGTAAGTATTGAAGGGTTATCAAAAAAATATAAGCAAGTAATAGCTGTAAATAATCTCAGCCTGTCCATATATCCAGGAGAGATATACGGATTATTAGGACCAAATGGTGCAGGAAAGAGCACTACCATAAATATTATTAGCGGCTTATTAAAGAAAGACGATGGCAGTGTTCGAATTTTTGATATGGATATTGATAAGGAATTTCATAATATAAAAAGGAATATTGGTATAGTTCCCCAAGATTTAGCTATATACGAGGACTTAACTGCTTTTGAAAATGTTAGCTTTTTTGCCAGCCTCTATGGTTTAAGGGGCAGAAGGCTAAAGGAAGCAGTGGCCCAAGCCTTGGAATTCGTAGGTTTAACTGAAAAGGCCAAGGAGTTTCCCAAAAGATATTCAGGAGGAATGAAACGAAGGTTGAATATAGCCTGTGCTATAGCCCATAGGCCCCGGCTTATAATAATGGACGAACCTACTGTTGGTATAGATCCACAATCGAGAAATCATATACTACAGTCAGTAAAACAGTTGAACTCAATGGGGTGCACAATAATTTATACCAGTCATTATATGGAGGAAGTAGAGGAAATATGTAGCCGAATAGGAATTATAGATCATGGCAAACTCATAGCAGAGGGAACTAATGACCAGTTAAAGTCTACAATTACTGAAGTTAGCAATTATTTAATAACTGTATCCTCTACAAAGGAGATTAGAGAAGAGGAACTTAAGACTATTCAAGGAGTTATTTCAACTAGTATAAAAGGCAACAATATTGGAATTAGCTCATGGAAAAGGAACAACAATTTAAATGATATATTAGCTTATTTAATGAGAAAAAATGTGCAAATAAATAACATTCAAAGCAAGATTCCTGATTTAGAAACAGTATTCTTAAATTTAACTGGCAGGAACCTAAGGGACTAAAAATAGACGGAGGATGAAGGATGAGACTAAGAAAAAAATGGTGGGCAAGACCTGAAATGGAGCAAAGTCCTTGTGTAATCATAGAGCCTAAGGAGTATAAAGGAAAATGGCAGCAAGTATTCAACAACAATAATCCTATTCATTTGGAATTAGGCTGTGGTAGAGGAAGGTTTATTGCTACAAAAGGAGAGGCAAATAGAGATATAAACTATATTGGAATAGATTTAAAGGATGAAGTATTAGTATATGCCGTTAGGAAAGTTGTAGAGAAGGAATTGAACAATGTGAAATTAATACCTTTAAATATAAATTGGGTAGGGGATATTTTTGATAAGGATGAAATATCAAAAATATATATTAATTTTTGCAATCCCTGGCCCAAGCTCAGGCATAATAAGAGAAGGTTAACTCACAGTAACTTTCTAAGAATTTATAAGGGATTTTTGAAGCCTGGCTCAGAAATTTGGTTTAAAACAGATGACCAAGGCTTGTTTAATGATTCTATTGTCTATTTTGAGGAAAGTGGCTTTGAAATCAAGTATATAACCTATGATTTACACAATAGTGGCTTTGACAAGAATATAGTAACTGAATATGAAGAAAAGTTTACAGCCTTAGGAATGAAAACCATGTTTTTAATTGCAAAACTTAAATAAACTGCATCAAAACATAACTATAATAAAATATAAAAAGGTAGCTTTGAGAAAGTGATGGTAAAAAGCACTTTCCATAGCTACCTTTTATTTTTTGCATCTATATTTATTGAATGTAAGTAGACTTTTTAATTATCAACGTCCTATTAGCTAATATCTTAAATAGGTTGATCCATCAAGAGGAATAAGTACTTGCAAAGGGGGATTGGCATTTAGTTTACCAACAGCATAGATAGTATAAATTTTATCTGCCTGAAGATTAATTCGTGGGACTATTAATATTCTTTTATTATTAGCAGCACTAATAACTTCGATACCATAATTACCAGGAGCTAGCTGGATGTATTCAGTAACCTCCTTATAACTTACATTAGAGAAAAGCTTTTTTCCATCTGGAAGGGTTATATTTACCTCTGGAGTTCCAGGAGCTAAGTGAGCGAATCTGACCATAGCGTAGTTTGGTGTAGGACCAGGTAATGGTTCGGATATAGGCTGTAGTCCAATGCTGTCAGGGTCACCTACGGTAGCTAATGTATATATAGAGCCAGAAACCAGTTGAAGTTTTGTATCTATTAAGGGTTCAGAACTTTTACCTGCTGGATATACTTTTATGCTATATACTCCGCTTGGTGCTGAGAAATAGTTGGTAAAGTTTAAGTATCTTAAATTTCGAGCTACTATTTTACCATTAACATGTACGTCCACAGGACCAGTGCCAGGGGCTGCATGTAATAGCCTATAATGTGATGTAGGAGAGGCTGTAGCTGTTTGGCGCATATAGTTTTCATAAGGACAATAAAACAAGGTATTCACTCCTTTAAATATAAAAATGCTTTTAAGAACTACATTAACATACTATGTAAAAAGTACAAATTGTTGACTAATACCTCTTAAATAAATTTAAAACATAAGAAAACAATATAGCACAACATAGTTCACAGCTTAATAAAATGATTAAGAGGTGGAGTGTAATGAGTACTACACAATTAAATAAAAAATACAGAAAACTTATAGTGGGATTAAATAAAGAAGTGCCAGTAAGAAAAGGAAAGTTAAGATATATAAACTTTGATAATGCTGCTACTACACCTCCTTTTGTTTCTGTTATTGATTCTATTGTAAAATTCTCTCCTTGGTATTCTTCCATCCATAGAGGTACTGGATATAAATCTAAAGTATCATCTAAGATTTATGAGGAAGCTAGGCATAAGGTTTTAAGGTTTCTTGGTGCTGAAGAAAAAAGTAATACAGTTATCTTTGTAAAGAATACTACTGAGGGATTGAATAAGCTATCCTACAGATTAATTGAAAATAAGGAGTGGGTGGTGCTATCTACTTGGATGGAGCATCATTCTAATGATTTACCTTGGCGTGATAAATGTAAGGTAGACTATGTAGAAATTGATGAGCAAGGTAGATTATGCCTATGGGATTTAGAACAGAAGCTAAGGAGATATAGGGGTAGGGTGAAATTTGTAACGGTAACAGGCGCATCTAATGTTACGGGGTACGTTAATGATATTCATAAAATAGCCTATTTAGCCCATATGTATGGAGCTAAGATAATTGTAGATGCTGCTCAACTAATACCACATGCACCTATTAATATGAAGCCAGACCATTGTGCTGAACACATAGATTTTGTAGTGTTTTCAGCCCACAAAATGTATGCACCCTTTGGTATTGGAGCCATTGTGGGACCAAAGAAAAGCTTTGAAAGAGGTGCACCAGAATATAAGGGTGGAGGAACGGTACAGGTAGTGACCCGCTATAGTGTAGATTGGGATGACCCTCCTTTTAAGGAGGAGGCAGGTAGTCCTAACATTATTGGAGTAGTAGCCCTAGTTGCAGCCATTGAAGAACTAACTAAAATTGGAATGGATACAATTCGAGATAATGAAAAGGAACTAATGAACTATGCCGTTAATCGTTTAAAGAGCCTACCTTTTATTCACCTGTATGGTTGTTATCATAAATGCACTGAAAGAGTAGGTATAATCCCTTTTATTGTTCATGGCATACCCCATAGTGAAATAGCAAAAGTACTATCTGAAGAAAGCGCTATTGGTGTAAGAAATGGTTGCTTCTGTGCACAGCCCTATGTACAAAGATTATTGAAATTAACGCCAAAGGAAATAGAACATTATAGATATTTGCCAGAGCATAAAAAGCCAGGCATGGTAAGAGTAAGCTTTGGCTTATATAATACTAAAAGCGAAGTAGATAGACTAGTTTCTGAGTTAAAGCGGCTGATAAGGCACTACTAAAAGATAAAAAGGCTTTTACTCAGCTAAGCTTGAGAAAAGCCTTTTTACTTACTCAATATTAGTTCTTAGGTTATTTTTTTATTTTATAATAATTTGGTATAGCTTCTTCACTATTTGGTCCTTGAAGTAAGGGCCTAATATAGTCCTCAGCTTCCTGTAATACAAAGTTATGTTCTGCATTAATCCAGTTTACAGGGAAATATTTTGTCTTGTTGCAAACCTCTGAAGCCTCTATAAGAAACATCTGGCTGCTATAAGGTTCATTTGAGGTTCTCTTTATTCCAACCATGTAGCCACTATGGCCATCCTTAGCATAGTTGAGGGCAGCCTTTCCAGCTTCAGCAGCTTCCTCTATGTCAACATGGGAGGCTATATGCATACCACAGCGTTGCATAACACCTAATTCAAGAGTTTTTACCCTGGAAGTGATACCAGCATTAATAATCAAGGATTTTAGATAGCCAGCTACACCACCTAGCTGCGCATGGGCAAAGTTATCATGTTCACCTAGGGGCTGAATTTCTGAAATATATTTTCCGTCAGAGTTTTTAATACCTTCAGAAACTACAATATAAACATGATTTTTTTCCTTAAATACTCTTTCTGTATCCTTAAGGAATTTGTCCTCATCAAAAGGAACCTCAGGAAGATATATAAAATCTGCCACAGACTTTCCATTTAGCTTGGCAAGAGCAGCGCTTGCTGCTAGCCAACCGGTGTCTCTGCCCATGGTTTCTAATATGAATATACCGTTGTTTGTATATACTGTAGAATCTAAGTAAGTTTCTAAAGTTATGGTTGCTATTAGTCTTGCTGCGCTGCCGTAACCAGGACAGTGGTCTGTAATAGGTAAGTCATTATCAATAGTTTTAGGAATACCTATAATTCGCTTATCAATAGAGTGTTCTTTAGCATATTGGCTTAATTTATTTACAGTGTCCATGGAGTCGTTGCCACCTACATAAAAGAAGGTGTCTATTTGATGTTTGTCCAATATTTCAAAGAGTCTTTTATATTCATCAGTAGATTCTGTTGGATCCTTAAGCTTATACCTACAGGAACCTAAGCCTGAAGAAGGAGTGTACTTAAATCTTGTTATATCCTCGTCAGTCATAAGAGAAAGGTTTATAAAGTTTTCCTTTAGTATACCCTCAATTCCATTTATACCACCAAGAACTTCGTCATAATATCCCTTGATTTTGCTTTCCATTAAAAGACCGGCTACACTAGCGTTAATTACCGCTGTAGGTCCGCCGGATTGTGCAATTATACATCGTTTCATATTTTTTAACCTCCGAGAGTAATACTTTATAACACACTAAATATTATACATAAAAAAATCAAAATGTATAGTATAAGGATAAAAAAAAGGATATAGTATAACACAATTAATTAAATATGATGCTCTAATTTTTGCAGAAATTGGGAAAGAAAGAGTAAAATCAAATTGGCTTAATCTCTAAAAATATAATAAAAAATAGGAGATTGCATATAAATTTATTATGGAAAATTTGAACTTGTTAGTTATAAACTTGAATATATACTGTTTTGAAAGGTTGTGTTATCATTGGACTGTTTTAGCTTGCTTATAATTGCCTTGGCTTTGTCCCTAGATGCCTTTGGCGTTGCCTTGAGCATTGGATTAAATCCGGAAATAAAATATAAAAGTAAGTTGATTTTTAGTGGTTCCTTTGGATTTTTTCAATTTCTGTTTGCATTTTTAGGAAGCATAGCTGGTTATTATTTTGTTACGTATATAAGCTCCCTTCCAGAGGTCTTTGGTGGTGTTGTTATTGCTATCGTAGGAGTAATAATGATTAACGATGGAATGGAACATAAGGAACAATGTATTCTGTTTTCTCGGAAAATGTACATAATATTAGGTGCTTCTGTAAGCATAGATGCTTTAGTGGTTGGCTTTACAGCTTTAGGTTTAATAGATAGTATTTCCTCAATTCTAATGTATACAATAGTGATTGGAGCAGTTACCTTAATTATGTCTTTACTTGCCTTTGTTATAGCAAAACATCTGAAAAAGATATCTATAGTTGCAAGATATGCAGACTACATAGGAGGAATAATGTTGGTATTTTTTGGATTAAAAATGATGTTTTTAGGGTAAATGGCTGTAGCAATAATGTTCTGATAACTAGCTTCCAACATCTAAGTCTATAGAAAATTATAAAATTTTCAGCCCGATAAGGCGCTAAATTTCTAGCTTGGTTTGAATGTAAAATAGAAAAGATTTCTTTAATGTCTGACTTCTGACCTCTGACTTCTAAAAGTGCGATAGCACTTTTTCACTTTTTGATGCTAGTTTTAGTTATGGGGAAAGGTATCCTTTAGTTTGGCAAGTAATTGATATAGCCTTTATAGATAGTTTTGTAAAGCTATATTTATTTGTGATATAATGTTCTAAAGGAATATGTGAAGGTGAGATAGGATGACAAATACAGAGCTTTTAAAGAATAATAAGCTTAAAGTAACTTTTGCTAGAAAGGTTATTCTACAGATATTAAATGAGGCTGATACAGCGGTTAGTGCTGATTATATTTATGAAAAATGCTGTGAAGGTAATTATAACATCAATCTTTCTACTGTTTATAGAACCTTGGATGTTTTTGAAGAAAAAGCTATAGTAGAAAAGTTTGACCTTGGTGATAGAAAGTATAATTATTCTATTAAAAAGGATCATCACAATCATACTATAGAGTGTAATATGTGTCATAAGTTAATAGAATTGGAATGCCCATTTAAAATGTTGGAAGAGATAATTAAAAGTAAAACAGGCTTTACTATGATGGAGCATGAAATTCACATTAAAGGTGTTTGTAAGAGTTGCCAGCAAAATAATGAAAAAATTATTTAACAGGATAGATTTCTTTTACCTTCCAGCTACCGTTGCTACTCTTCTCTAACAATACTTTGTAGGCCACTGAGCTGCCATTAGAATTTTTGGAGGTACCAGTAACAGATACTATGGCCAAGATTTCGTCAGAATACTTTAGCTCCGTAGAAGTAATTGACTTTAGCTTATACTTATTAAATAGTCCCTTAGTAAGCTTTTGCTCAACAACGTATGAAATATCTTTTTTCTGATAGGTGCTATAGTTATAATAGGCAGCAGAAATTAAAATACTAATAAAAATGGCTATAAATACAGTTTTTTTATGAATAGAACTCATAAAAACCTCCTAGTAATATTTACGAAATTTTATTGGATTCTTATATGGAAACTTTTATTATAATATATTCATTAGACTACAAATATAGATTAAGGAGATGATTTAATTTGGATTTTTCATCTATCGTTTTAATGGAAAGAGACAAGGAAAGTGGTATGCTTGTAAAGGAAATAGGCAGCTATAAGGTAGAAGACGGAGCTGAATATATTACAAAGGCCTTTTGTGAAGAGGGCATTGTACATATTACCTTTGATACAGGAAAGGATGTGGAGGATTGGGAATACTCCGCCATCTATGATAACTTCTCTGAAGAGAATTTTGAAAATCATGGCTTTGATATAAGCTTTGATGAAGATGAATATAATCCTACCTGGCATGTGAAGTTTAAACTAATAGAAGATTATTCAGAAATGGAATCAAAAATTTCAGAATTGTGCAAATTAATAAAAAGTGAATTAGAAGGTGCTTTTAAAGCTATAGAAGGTAGGGAAGAGGAATACAAGGATTAAATGTAGTAATGAAGGGAGAATAGATATGACAGAAGCAAAAAAGACTAAAACAAGAGCTGAAATTGATGCTAAGGATAAGTGGGATTTAAGTAAGATATATAGCTCAGAGGAGCTCTGGGAGAAGGATTTCGAAAGCTTAAAGCAGGAAGCGCCAAAGCTTAAAGAGTATGCCGGTAAGCTGGAAAAGGCAGATTTATTACTAGATTATTTAACTCTCAGTGAGAAGGTTAATAGAACAGCAGAAAAGTTATTTATTTATGCACATTTAAAATATGATGAGGATACTACCAATACTAAGTATCAGGGTTTGAAGGATAGAATAGATACCTATTTATCTGAGCTTAGAGGTTATCAAGCCTTTTTCGTACCTGAAATTTTAGCATTACCTGAGGGTGCTATAGAAAAGGCTATAGCAGAAAATGAAAAGCTAAAGCTATATGATTTTATGCTAAAGGATATTTTAAAGGCTAAGCCTCATACTTTAACCAAGGCAGAAGAGGAATTATTAGCAAAGGTATCAGACTGTTTGGATGCACCACATAATATTTATGGAATGCTTACTAACGCTGACATGACCTTCCCAGTTATTAAGGATGAAGAAGGAAATGATGTGGAGCTTACTGAAGTAAATTATGCAGGCTTTATTAGAAGCAAGGACAGAAAGGTTAGAGAAGCAGCTTTTAAAGCTCTCTTTAACACTTATGAAAAGTATAAAAATACTTTAGCAGTTTCATTAACATCCTCTTTAAAGAATTTTATTTTTAATTCTAAGGTAAGAAAGTATAATTCTGCACTGGAAAGCTCATTAAAACCCAATGATATTCCAGTAGAAGTGTACCATAATGCTATAGATACAATTAACAAGAATCTTTCCGTATTGCATAGGTATGTGGATATTAAGAAAAGACTTTTAGGCTTAGATGAAATTCATATGTATGACCTATATGTGCCTCTGATAGAAATTGAAAAAGAACATATAGAGTTTGATGAAGCTGTTAAAATAGTTAAGGAAGGACTTAAACCACTAGGAGAAGAATATTTATCTATCTTCGATGAAGGAGTAAATAGTGGTTGGATAGACAAGTATGAAAACAAGGGTAAAAGAGGTGGAGCTTATTCCTGGGGCTGTTACGATACTATGCCTTATGTGCTTTTAAACTATAATTATGAGCTAAACGACGTATCTACCTTGGCCCATGAAATGGGACATTCAATTCATTCCTATTACTCAAGAAAGCATCAACCATTTATTTATGCAGACTATACCTTATTCTGTGCTGAGGTGGCTTCAACTACTAATGAAGCTCTACTTATACACCATTTAATTGAGAAGGAAACCAATGAGAAAAAGAAGCTATACTTAATAAATCAAGAACTAGAACAAATCAGAACTACAGTATTTAGGCAATTAATGTTCGCAGAATTTGAATTGATTTCTCATGAAACCATTGAGGAGGGTAAGCCACTGACAGCAGAGGAATATTGCAAGATTTGGCATGACCTTAATGTAAAATACTTTGGTCCTAATATGGTAGTGGATAAGGAAATAGATATGGAATGGTCTAGAATTCCACATTTCTATTCTGATTTTTACGTTTATCAATACGCTACTGGCTATGCAGCAGCTAGCTCCTTTGCAAGAGCTATTTTAGAGGAAGGGGAAGCAGCTGTTGAAAGATACAAAGGTTTCTTAAAAGCTGGCGGCAGTGATTATCCAATTAATATATTAAAAAAGGCAGGAGTGGATATGACTACTCCGAAGCCGCTAGAAGACACAATTAAAAGATTTTCTGAATTGCTTGATATGATGGAAAATCATTGTTAGAATATAATATAAATTAATAGTTAAGAGATTCAGCCCTGCTGAATCTCTTGCGCTTATTATTAGAAATGTCTTAAAAAGGTGTGATATTTTGAAGGAGAAATTTCAAAGGGATTTAATAAATTATTTTTTATCCTCTGGCCAATTTAAAGTCTATGAGCTTGGTCAAAACAAGCAAAATCAAACAACCTGGATGGTTCAAGGAACCGTAGGACAGCTGGATGAAATCATGGTAGTCACTGATAGGGACAATTATGAGCTCACTAAAGAACAGCTCAGAGAACATATTAATAAGTCTTATGTAGGAAATAGGGGAATTGGCCTTACTATTATTGTGCAATCTTCGGTTAAGGATGGGGTTATAACCAAAGATGAAACAGCCATTCATAGTGATTTTGTAGTAGCTTCGGCGGTGGTTCAAATTGATATGGAAGACCTAAGCCTTATTCAGCAGATAGGATATACTAATATCCTTCAAGGAGTTTTTGCCTTTTTAGAAAACCAAAAAAGGATACAAGCTGAACCTAAAGCTTCTATTTTCACTATAACAAATTTAATTATAGCAATTAATGTAATAATATTTATTATTACAGCGATAGCTTCCAAGAGCATTTTTGATATTAATATATATGTATTACGTGATTTTGGTGCTATACTTGTGCCCTTAATTGACCTAGGAGAATATTATCGATTAGTTACCGCAATGTTTTTACATGGTGGATTATTACATATAGTGATGAATATGTATAACTTATGGCTCTTAGGTAACATTTTAGAAAAGGTATATGGTAAATATAAATTAGCTGTGATTTACTTCTTTTCTGGTATAGTTGGTTCTTTCTTTAGTTATTTGTTTTTAAAGCCCTCTATACTTTCAGTAGGAGCATCTGGAGCTATTTTCGGTCTATTAGGCTCCTGTATAGTATTTGCTCTAAAAAGAAAAAACACCATTAGAAGAACCTTCTTACAAAGTATTTTTCAGGTTCTAGCCATCAATTTAATAATTGGCTTTTCAATTAGTAATATAGATAATGCCGGTCATATTGGAGGGCTAATAGGAGGGCTGCTTATTACTGCAGCTTTAGATCAGAAAGTAGTTGAAAAATAAAATAATTTAATCAGTGTAAAAAAGGTAGCTAGATTAATTTATAGCTACCTTTTAATATATTTTTAGGTAACTTAACTTGTACAAAAAAATATTTTTATGGAAAAAATAGTAAACTATTTTTGCTTATATATCATCTTATTTATAGAATGATAAAAGGGGGGAAAGAAATAATTTGGAAAAGAAGTTAATTGAAAAACTTATTAAGAAGTCAATTGACGGTGACGAAAGGGCTTTTAGGGAATTATATGATAAGTATAAAGGTAAAATCTTTAAAACAGCTTACCTAATGCTAAGAGATGAAAAGGGTGCAGAAGATATAGTGCAAGAAGTTTTTATAACAGTATATAAAAAAATATATAAGTTAAAATATGCAGAAGCTTTTGAATCCTGGCTATATAAAATTACAATTAATAGATGTAATGAATATTTTAGAAAGAATTCTAAGGCGGTAGTAACTGATGAGGAGGATATGTATCAAATATATGATACGGATATTTATGCTCAACCAGATGAGAGGTTATTAACAGAAGAAAGAAACCAACAGTTGGATAGGAAAATTAACAGCTTATCAGAAAAGTTAAAAACTTGTATAATATTGTTTTATTATAACAATATGACCATTAAGCAAATAGCAGATATATTAGGTTGCTCTGAAGGTACAGTGAAAAGTAGGCTATTTAAAGCGAAAAGGGCCATAGAGAAAAAGCTTAACACAGAGTTGGTTAAGGAGGGGGCATATATATGAGTTTAGATAATGATCTTCGAAATTGGGCTGAGGAAGTAGACTATAATTTAAAATTTACGGTAGAAATGTCAGAAAGGTGTTGGAGGAAAATAGGTGAGGGTATGAAGGAAGATAGAAAGTGGTATGAAAAATTTTTTATAGTTCTAAACCGTATGAATAGAAAGGTTCCTTTTAAAATAGTTGTTACTGTGGCTGCGGTTGCATTAGCTATAATTATATTATCTAAGGGAGTTAATAGTATAAAAGATATTTTTTATAAAACTCCTACTAATCAATCTATATCTGCTGATAAGGAAGTAAAAGATGAAAAAAAATCTGAAGAAAAGCCAGTAGATGAGGAACCAGTAAAAGAAGAACCGAAAACAGAAGAGAAAACAGAAGAGAAAAAAGAGCTGGTGATAAAAAACTCTATTGATAACGAGGATTATGGAAATGGAGGTTCTGTAGATATCCAATTACCGGGGCATAGTGAAAAATATAGGCTATTAGTTACCAAGGAAGATATGAAAATCCAGCAGGCTTATCAAAACAGACCTGTGAGATTATATTTGAAAATAAATAGTGAAGAAGTTATATTTGAAAGTATTTTCAATGATGGAGTATTTGTTTCAGTAGCAGACTTTGATAAAACTGATAATGATATAGATATCTATATTATAGAAACTACTACAAATATACTATGTAGAATGTATATATATAAATTCAACGGTACAAGCCTACAAAAATATGCTGAACTTGAGATTTATAGTCATAAATTTAAATACGATGAAGAAGGAAATATTTATTACTGGTACAGTAGTTCTGATACCATGGAAATAAATAAATGTTTTAACTATAAAACTAAAGTGTCAAGCGAAATAACAGATCCTAAATTAAAGAATCAATTAAATCAATAAAAGCGATCTATTAAAAGGATAAAATTAAAGATTTGATGGAATTTTTATAATAAAAGAAGGTTTGATTTTGTAGATTATCGAAATCAAACCTTAATATTTTACTATTTATTTTAACTAAGGAATGGGTGGCTTTACATCTTTATTAAATCTTCATAATAAAGAGTTTCTTTCTCTAATAAAGCTTTGGTAATATTTTCAAGTCTATTTCTTTCTTTCATTAATAATTCCTTTGTTTCCTCATATAATTTCTCCGTTAAAGCCTTACACTCATCTAAAAGTTCATTAGAGCTAGCATTAAAGGAATTATTTATTTCATTTAAACTTAATAATCCTAAGGTGTTGCCCATACCATATTCTGTTACCATTTTTGCAACTATGTTAGTAGCCTGCTTTATATCATTATAGGCGCCTGTAGTAACATAATCTTTACCGAATATAATTTCTTCGGCAGCTCTACCACCAAAGAGAACCATAATTCTTCTTCTTAAATATTCTGCATTGTGATACATATTATCTTCTGGAATACTTAAAGTGTATCCACCGGCTCCTTTTGTACTAGGAATTATAGTAACCTTTGAAACCTTATCTTCTGGTAGCATACACATATTTACTAATGTATGTCCTACTTCATGATAAGCGGTAATTTCTCTGTCCTTCTCCTTAATAGAGGTTCGGTCGATTTTTTCATGGCCTGCTACTACAATAGAAAAGGCCTTATCCATATGCTCCTCAAGAATGTATTCGCTGTTATCCTTGCAGGCAAGAATAGCTGCTTCATTAACCAAGCTTTCGAGCTTTGCACCTGAGAAATAGGAGGTCTTTTGAGCCCATTGTTTTATATCTAAATCCTTGATAGGTTTATTTTTTAAGTGTAAGTTTAAGATTTTTTCTCTGGCCGCCACATCTGGAAGGGTAACTTCGATGTGTCTATCAAATCTACCAGGTCTTAGCAAGGCGGAATCTAGCATATCGAGTCTATTAGTAGCAGCTATTACTACTATGCCGTCACTATCATTAAAGCCAGACATTTCAGTTAATAGAGCATTTAAGGTCTGATCTCTTTCGTCGGAGCCTCCCCCAGCCTTGTTTGAATCTCTTTTTTTACCTATTGCATCAATTTCATCGATGAATATAACAGCTTTTCCGTTTGCCTTAGCCTTTTTAAAGAGACTTCTTATCCTGCTAGCACCAACCCCTACGTATACTTGCACAAAGTCTGAACCAGACATAGCATAGAAAGGAACACCTGCTTCGCCTGCTACTGCTTTTGCTAATAGGGTTTTACCAGTACCAGGCTCACCATAAAGAATGATTCCCTTTGGCATTCTTGCGCCATATGCTCCGTACTTTTCAGGGTTCTTTAGAAAATCAACTATATCCTTTACGCTTTCCTTGGCTTCTTCATTACCAGCTACACTGTTAAAATTGTATTTGAAGTTTTCCGCTGCATTTACATCTAGAGCGTCTACAGAGGCATACTTTTTTAAGGGAATGGTTCCGGACTTCATAAAGAATAGTAGAAGAGCTACCATAGACAAGGCTAAAGTAACTGATGGTAAAATATCCATTAATTCATTACCAGAGCCTTCAACTACCTTGATATGTTCAAGCAATAAATCCTCTTTTAAAGTGTCGCTTCTAGGATTGTCAGTCTTGTAGCTTGTACCGTCTTTAAGTAGCACCTTAATTTTAGAGGCATTGGTTAAGTATACCGTAGCTATCTTTTCAGCCTCTATATCCTGATTAAATTCAGAATAACTCTTAAATTTATTAGAATCGCTGTTTAAATTTACAGCGAGTATGGCAATAATGGAAATTAGGGCAGTAATTATAGGAATTATAATGAATTTTTTCTTATGTTTATTCATAATAATCCATCTATCTCCTTTCAAGTTGGTTTACATAATATTATTATAGACCTTTTTTATCTAATGTCTATTTTTCTTCATAAAAATTACTAATGTAATTCTTGGATGAAAATTCACTATTAATAATTTTTATTGTATACTTATATTTAGATATATAGATATAGAGGTAATATAAGGACATGTAGGCAGGTAATTCTAGTAATAATAGAATTATGGCTTTTATTGGCTAGACATAAACTTTAAGTTGAATATACAAATAAATGAGGTGTTACAGTGAACATAAGTGAAGTAACTTTTACTTTAAGTACAGAGGATATAGAAAGTATAATAAAAGATTTTGTGCAGGTACCAGGATTAGCTATTGATGCTATAAATATTGACAAGCATATATACATAAAGGGCAGTTATAAAAAAATTCTTAGAATTTCTTTTAAGATAGAGCTTAGTCTTCTTAGTGTTAGAGATGAAAGTGTTTCTTTCATTGTTGAAAAAGTACAAGTAGCAAAGCTACCAGTATTTAAGTGGCTTGTAAACTTGTTGTTAAAAAAGCTCATTAAGACAGTGAAGGAGCTAGGTATTACCGCTAATGGAGCTGTTGTAGACGTAGATATACCTAAACTCTTATCGAAGCTGCCTATAAAGCTAGGATTTAAATTGGATAACATTCAATTATTTGAGGACAAGGTGTACATTGTAGTAAAGCAAATAAACTTATGTATTAAAGGACAAGCAGTACCAGAGGAGAAAGAGCCCTTAAAAATTGAAGAGGGAGACAATTCAAATTCTACTGTAGTGTTACAGCAAGAGGATAAATATACTGAATTCAGACAGGAGATAGAGAAAAAGGTACCTGAAAAGAACAAAATATTAATACCATACATAATGCTTCTGCCGGATTTTATAGCTTTAATTATCAGGTTGTTTAAGGATAAAAGAGTGCCAACTAAGATAAAAATAATATGTGGTGCCATAATTGCATATTTTGCATTACCCTTTGATATAGTACCGGATTTTCTGCCTATAATAGGTAAGATAGATGATCTGGCGGTAGTGTTTTATGCTCTAAATAAAATAATTTGCAATGTGCCAGAAGAAGTTATTAAAGAAAACTGGGAAGGTGAAGAAGAGATAATACTAGTAATACGAAAGGGGATAGATATTTTATATAATACAATAGGAATAACTAATATTATTAATGCTTTTAGATGGTTTGCACAGGCAACCAAAAAGAAAGAAAATAAAGATGAGCAGCAAAATGTAAAGGAGAATCATATAGATGGGCAAGAAAGTGTACGCCATTAAACTAGGCTATGACAAGGTTAAGGGGGAAGAGGTAAAAAATTTAATTTTGGATTCTTGGAGTGAGTGTGAAAAGTACATAAAAGGAGTTAAGGGAGCAAAGTATAAGAGTTTTACAACAATGGCTGAAGCAGAAGCTTACTTATCTCAGGAAGAACCTATATTAAAAAAAGGAATAGATGCTTATCCTCTTGATATACATCATGCTTATGTTGATGGTAGCTATAATGTAGATACTGGTAAATACTCTTATGGATTGCTAATAACTAAGCAGGATATAGTAACCTATATTGAGAATGGTGTAGCTGAAGATGATAGTATGAGAGACATCCGACAAATAGGGGGAGAGCTAAAGGCAGCTATAAGGGCGCTTCAGTATTGTGGTGAAAATAAAATAAAGGAGCTTGTAATCTTTCATGATTATGCTGGTGTTTGCTATCATGCAACTGGCTACTGGGAACGTAGAGAGGAGTCCTCAAGAAAATACTTTGAAGAGTTTAATAGGCTTGTTCATGAACATGGGATAAAGGTACATTTTGTTAAGGTTGATAGCCATACTGGTGATTTATATAATGAAATGGTAGATGAGTTTGCCAAAGTAGCAGGAGGGTTAAAATTAAATTACCAAACGGAAAGGCTGTTAAGGATGAAGGAGCTTTTTGTAAGAAACCAAGAAATCATGGATAAAGTAAAGGAAATTTTAAAATCAGAAGATGTATTAGAAATGGTTATGATAAGAGAAGAGGATAAATAATGCCATATCTAAGTAGCGACGAAGATCGCTATTTTTTATGGTAAAATCATGAGAATTTTACTGCCTAAATTGTGAAGAATGTGGTATAATTAAATTAATTATCAATAGTTTTTTAATAAAATTAAATTTTTGCGTATATTTTGAAAAGGAAGAGTGATTATGGAAATATTATCACTAGGTGAAAAAATTAAAAGAAGACGAAAAGAATTAAACATGACCCTTAAGGACTTAGCCGGAGACAGAATCACACCAGGTCAGATATCTTTAGTTGAATCCGGAAAGTCTAACCCAAGTATGGACTTGCTAGAATACCTTGCAGATACTTTAAAGACATCTATTGAATATTTGATGGAAACAGAAGAGTATCAGGCAGAAAAGATATGTATATACTTTGAGAATATGGCAGAAGCATGCATGATTGATGATGACTTAGGCTCTGCAGAAAGAAATATCGATATGTCTATTTACTATGCAGAGAAGTATAATTTAGAATATCGAAAGGCTAAGAATCTTTATTTTAAAGGTAAGATTCATAATAAGCGAGAAGAGTATACTGCAGCCCAAGAGTTCTTCTTGTCTGCCAATGCAATTTTTATTCGATTAAATAAGTATGAAGATACTATAAACACACTACTAAGCTTGGGGAAGGTCACTTACAAATTAAGAGCCTATCACTCTGCTATTAGCTATTTCCAACAGGCAGAAAAGGTATATTGTGATAATGAGATAGGAAACGATATGCTTATTGCAGAAATATATTATCACATTGCCTTGACCTATTATAAGTTAGGACATATAGAAAAATCAATAAACTATTCCTTTTTAGCAAAACAAAAATTTGATCAGTTAGGCAATAAGAGAAGCTATGGTAAGGCTTTAATGCTATTAGCTGAGGAATACAATAAAAAGGGAGATCTTGATAATGCCATTAAGTATTCCAAGAAGACTTTAGATACCTTCAAGGAACTAGAGGATTCCTATTATATTGGACAAATTGAAAACAATCTAGGACGCTTGTTTTATGAATTTGAGAATATTGAGGAGTCTTTTGTACATTTAAATAGGGCAAAGGAAATAAGACAACAGAACAATGACGATAAATTAAGTGAAACCTTAGTTAATTTGTGCGAAGTTTATATCAAATTAAAGGATTTAGATAATTGCAACAAGGTTTTAGAGGAACTTATTGATAATATTAGAGATGGAGACAACAGTGGGTTAATAAATTACTATTTCCTAAAATATAGAGTTAATTTGTTGGAAGGAAATCATAAGGAAGCTGAACATACTCTATTAACAGCCCTGAATTTTGCTCAAAATATGGAATTGTTGAAGCAGGCTGCGGAGATTTCTATAACATTGGGTAAGTTTTATATTGATAATAAATTAGACAAGGAAGCAGCCAAATATCTCAACCAAGGTGTTGAAATATTTAAGGAATTAGGAATAATTAAAGAATAAATGCAAAAGATATATTGAGTAATGGATGGGTGGTAAAGTATGGAGATACTAGCTACGGGGGAAAAAATAAAAAGGGCTAGGATATATAAAGGATTAACCTTAAAGGATATATGTGGAGACAAATTGTCAATTTCTAAATTAAGCTGCATAGAAAATGATAAGATTAAGGCGGAACCGGAAATTTTACAATATATTTCAAAAAAGTTGGACATAGATTATGACTATTTAACTGAGAGCACTAAAACTCAGCTAGAGAGAAATCTGAAGATGCTTAAAAGCAAAAAAAGTATCGAAGGCTATGAAGATGCTTTAAAGTACAATTTGGATTTTTCACTGAAAAACAATTATTATGATTTGGCCTTTGAATTTATCCATATCTTGTTCTCTTATTATTTAGAAGGAAGAGAAGTTAATAAAATTCTAGATATTACGTCTACCTATTATCATATTTGCTATAAGTCAGGAGAGAATGAGCATTACTTCCTATATTACTGTGATATGGGTAAATATTTGTTTAGCTATAAAGAGTATGACCAAGCTATAATTTACTATAACATGGCCAAAAACATACTTGAGAACAATAACTATAAAGATGATATCCGTTTAGCTGAGGTTTTATACTTTGAAATATTATGCTATGTTTCCATGAAGAAATTTAATTGTATTGATAAGCTGACCTTTCAGTTGGAGACACTTGTAGGTCAGATAGAGGACAATGAGTTTGCAGGTAAAATATATCATTTACTAGCTGGAGTTTTCATATTTATAAATGAAGATAAGTTTATGGAATATGAGAAAAAGACATACGAACTTTATAATGATAATCCAGAAAAAATGGGTAAAGCTAAGCTGGATTTTGCCTTCTCTATGCTTCATATGAATCTAAGAGATAAGGCCATAGAATATATCAGAGAAGGCTTGGAACTATGCTCAAGGTGTGATGAGGCTATAAGAGTTAATTATATCATTGGTTCCATTGGGGCTCTAATGGAATATGACTTATATGATTTAGCAGAAGAACTATGCGATGAAGCTTTAAACTATGCAATTCAATCAGGAAATGTTAAGTATATTGACAGAGCCTATTATTATAAAGCAATCTTTTTGGAAAAGAGAGCTAAATATGAAGATGCTGAAATGTACATGAATCTTTCTTTAGATGCTCTCTTAAAGTATGGGGGTAAAAGTGAAAAAGTTAACAAGTATATGGATATAGCTAATATGTATTATAAATTAGGTGCAGTTAAGGATGCACTGAAGTATTTAACATTAGCTATGAAGTTCGAGGATCCGCTATAAGCTAACTTTTATTTTTTATAAGCTCATATAATGTTGCAAAAATTAACTTGGAGGTATAAGGTAATGACTATATTAGTATGTGGTGGAGCTGGCTACATTGGTAGCCATATGGTATCCTTATTGGTAGAAAAGGGTATGGATGTTATAATAATAGATAATTTTCAAAAGGGACATAAGGATGCAGTAAAGGGACAAAAGGTATATGAAGGGGATTTGAGAGATAGAAGCTTTTTAAATAAGGTTTTTTCCGAAAATAATATTGAAGCAGTTATTGACTTTGCAGCTGATTCATTAGTAGGAGAAAGTGTTGTAGAGCCATTAAAGTACTTTAACAATAATGTGGGAGGAACAATTAATTTACTGGAAACCATGAGGGACTATGGTACCAAATACATAGTATTCTCATCTACAGCAGCTACTTATGGAGAACCAGAGACTATTCCTATACAAGAGAATGACAAGACTGTACCCACTAATCCTTATGGTGAATCAAAGCTTATGGTAGAAAAGATTCTTAAATGGTCAGCGGAGGCTTATGGAATCAAATATACAGCCCTTCGTTACTTTAATGCAGCAGGAGCACACCCATCTGGAGAGATAGGGGAGGATCATAGACCTGAATCTCATTTGATTCCTTTAATATTACAGACAGCCCTAGGACAAAGAGAGAAGATAATGATATTTGGAAATGACTATAATACAGAGGATGGTACTTGTATTAGAGATTACATTCATGTTATGGACCTTTGCGAAGCCCATTTATTAGCTCTAGATAGGATGAAAAATGGAGGAGATAGTACCATTTTCAATTTAGGTAATGGTAAAGGTTTCTCAGTAAAAGAGGTTATAGAAACAGCTAGAAGGGTTACTGGCAGAGAAATTAAGGAAGAAATAGCTCCTAGAAGGGCAGGAGATCCAGCAGTATTAATTGCTTCTTCTGAGAGAGCTATACAGGAGCTAGGCTGGAAGCCCAAATATAATTCCTTAGAAAAGATTATAGAAACTGCTTGGAGATGGCATGAATCACATCCTCAAGGCTACGAAAAGTAAGAGACATTTGCACAAATTAGGCTTTAAAGCAAAGATATAGTTATTCTGAGCTTTAAAGCCTTTTTTCATACAATTCCCACCTTTATTTATTAGGAATTAGTCAATCCTATAAATATAGACATCCTACTATAAAACATACAAGGCTTAACAAATCAGGTGAGCTTATGAATAATATGATTAGTAAAGAAAAGTGTTTAAAAGTTGTATGTACAAGAAAAAGAGGACTTACAATTTTATTAGCAATTCTATTACTTTTTATTTGTCTAAATTATAACAGATACAGTGGCTTTAAAGCTAAGGAGCTCATGAGTCCTTATACAGTAATACCCACCAATGATGAAGGAAAGGTTGGTAAGTCAAAATTAAGATTTATGCTTTTGAAGGATTTGAATGAGGTTTTTTTAACTTTTGATGATGGGCCTACAGAAAATACTATAAAAATATTAGAAATTCTTAATAAATACAGGGTAAAAGCTACCTTTTTTGTTATAGGAGATTTAGCCGAAAGAAATAAAGATATAATTGCTAAATTGAAGGATAGTGGAATGTGCATTTTGCCGCACAGCTATACTCATGATTACAACATATATAAAAGTAAAGGAAGGTATTTTTCCGATTTAGAAAAATGCATTAAGGTTATTAAGGAGATAACAGGAAAGGACATACCTCCCTATACTAGAATGCCTGGTGGCTCAAATAATACCATGGGTAAAGAGAAGGTATTGGCTGATATAAGGGAAGCCCTAAAAAAGAAAAATATGCGCTATGTGGATTGGAATGTGAGCTCTTTAGACGCTGTAAGTGTATTCGTACCCAAAAGTATCATAAGGGAAAGTGTAATAAAAAAATGTGAAAGTTCAAATTTTGCTGTAGTATTAATGCATGACTCTAGCACTAAGCAAACTACAGTGGAATCTTTAGAGGATATACTAAAATATTTAAAGGAGAAAAATTTCATATTTAGGACTTTTGATGATATAACTGAAATGGAAGAGAAGGAGATGATTGAAAGAAGGATTATATATAGATGAAAAAAGCTAGAGGTCAGAAGTGTTACCTCTGACCTCTAAAAGCTGCAAAGGAGCTTTTTTAACTTTTAGCTAAAGCTAGTATATGCTCACGTGCCTTAATTTCGTAGCTGTCATCTAGTGGGGTTAGCTCTGTTACACCGAATTTTTTCTCTAAGGCACGAAGAATTATTCTATCGGCTAAATCGGGATTTTTGGAGAGTAAGGAACCATGGAAGTAACTGCAGAAGGTGTTTTTATATATACAGCCTTCGGTACCATCCTCGCCATTATTTCCATAACCCAAAATTGTTTTACCCAGAGGGGTTAAATCACCTATATAGGTTCTGCCAGAATGATTCTCAAAGCCTACATAGGTTTCATTAAATTCCTCGTTGTGAATAATGGTATTACCTATGAATCGGTTACTACCGCCTTCGGTATAAATATCTAGAATATTTAGTCCTTCTAGTTTTTCATTTTCTGGGGTGGTGTAGTATTTGCCAAGCAATTGATAACCACCGCATATAGCTAATAAGACACCATTATTCTCCACGTATTCTTGTAAGAGGTGTTTTTTATTATTTATTAAGTCTGGTGATACAATAGATTGTTCATAGTCTTGACCGCCACCGAAAAAAACTATATCGTACTTTTCTTTCTCGAAGGTATGGCCAATGGAACAATTCAACACATTTACTGCTATTCCTCTTTGCTCTGCCCTATATTTTAAGATTAGTATATTTCCAACATCACCATAAACGTTTAGTAAGTCTGGATATAGGTGACAAATATTAAGTTCCATTCTTAAGCCTCCCTACCATAGTTTTTTAATGTAGCCTTTACCGTGAAGATACTTTCTAAAGTCGATCATTGCGGTATATGTGGCCAAGATATATACAAAGTCACTAGGACAATTTTTTATATTACCCAATAAACTATCGAAGTCTTCGCTAATTTTAAAGGCCTCTGTATTGAAACCGGCAATCTTTAGTCTGATAGCCATATCGTAGTTTCTAATTCCGCCAATAAGTACCTGCTGAATTTCGAGGGAAGTCATTTTTTCAAAATTAACATCCCAGATCCAAGATATATCTCTACCATCGGCATAATTATCATTTAAGAGGAAAGCAACGCTAACAGCTCTTTCATCTAAGGATACAGTATCAATAGCTTGATTATAGCCAGCAGGATTTTTTACAAGAATAATTTTGACCTCTTTTCCCTCTATACTTAAAGCCTCTTGTCTTCCAAAATGACTGGCTTGATTTCTAAGGGATTCAAAGATAATATTATCCTCTATACCGATTTCCTTACAGATAGAGAAAGCGCATAGTCCATTATAGATATTATAGACTCCTGGCTGATTTATAATTATTTCTGTTTCATTTATGATTACCTTAGAATAGTAAGGAGTCATTTCGGTAATAGCATTTACTGCATACTTGAGCTGTGGCCTCTGGTATTGGCAATTAGGACAAATATAACTTCCTAAATGACTAAAGGTTATAAGCTCATAGTTATAAGGATGCTTACACTTTTTGCAAAATTTCGCATCGGCATTAATGTCTACAAGCTTAGATTCGTCTGGACTTACATTAAAGCCGTAATAGCACAGGTCATTATTAGTATTAAGGTCTCCTAAGAGGGACTCATCTCCGTTAAGAACTAACTTGGCTCCACTAACATTCTCCAAGCCTTCCATAATCTTAGCTAGAGTAGTGTATACTTCGCCATAACGATCTAGCTGATCTCTGAAAAGATTAGTTATGGTTATAATTTCAGGAGAAATATATTTGGTAATGAATTTTAAATTTGCTTCATCCACTTCTATTACAGCATAAGCAGGCTTCTTTTTGCCAAAGATCTTATAATTATCAATAAAGGTTGCAGTAATTCCTGGTAGCATATTAGCTCCGGTGCTATTAGTTATAACCCTATTTCCAGATTTTTTAATAATATTGTAAATCATGCTAGTGGTAGTGGTTTTGCCGTTAGTACCAGTCACAAGAATAACCTTGTAGTTTTTAGCTACTACAGACAATATGTTGCTATCAAACTTCAAAGCTACCTTGCCAGGGAAGGAGCTGCCTCCTTTAAATATTCTTTTTGAAAGAAACAATATTAATTTTGCAGTCAGAATACTAAAAAGTGATTTAATTTTTATTTTAGACACCACCTGTTTATAAATTGACTATGGATTATTGGGCCTTCCAAAGTCTATTATCTATTTGTATTATTGAATATCTACATACTGAAAGCTATCAGTTAATTCAAAATCTAAATTCATTTTATAGCTATTTATCCTATCTAGCAATCTGAGTTTTTCATCTCCAGCTAAAGGTGTTGGCCTATAATCATTACGATTCTTTACTGAAGAAACGCTGCAAGGTATAACTCTAATTCCTACAGAGGATAATTTTTTGTCCTTAAATTTAAAATCTGCTTGGAATATATAGGTGTCCTTATCAGTAGGATTGCTATTTCCTCCGAAACAGAAGTTTCCAAGACTGTAGTTAATGTATTTACCCTTATAATACTCAATGCCTTGGATAACATGGGGATGATGGCCAATAATTAAGTCGGCACCATTATCAATAGAGTAGTGGGCTAAGGTTTTTTGCAACTCATTTGGAGTAGTTTCTCTTTCTATACCCCAATGGAAGGATACCACTACAATATCAACTTCTTTTTTAAGAGACTCAATGTCGTTCTTTATAGTTTTTAATAAGCTATCACTGGCAGCCCAGCCCTGATAGCCAAGAAATCCAAACTTAATTCCTTTTGCTTCTGTAACCCATTTATATCCTTCACCAAAGTAATTTACATTAAGATTCTCAAGAGTATCTATGGTATCATCAAAGCCTTTCTGCCCATAATCATAAATGTGATTATTTGAAAGATTTACTCCTTCAATTGATGCAGAAACAAGAGAACTAGCTAGCTCTGGATCCCCTTTAAAGTGATATTGAACCTTATGGCCCTTATCCCTTTTTTCTGTTGCAGTGGTAAAGGTAGTTTCAAGATTAGCAATGGTTATATCATCTTCCTTAAATATGTGGGCAACATTGCTAAAGAGATAACTTGGATCATTATTGTTTTGTTGTACCATAGCTGGTAGAGAGGTAGCATGATAGAATTTAGGATCTGTTCCAATAGTACTATCACCTACGGCTGATAGGATTATATTAGTTTCTTCAACTATTGGTGTAGTAACTACTGGTGTAGTATCCTCATTCTTTTCCTTGTCTGCTTCCTCTTTTTTCTTTTCTTCTTCTTCAGCCTTTTTTTGCTCTATTTCTTGTTTTTTTCTCTCGTTATATTTATTTACGGAATGGTATATATAAAAAACTCCTGCAATGACAAATAGTAATAAAACACTAATGCCAATGGAGAGAAAAAGCTTAGATTTTGATTTATCTTTTTTATAACGTTTAGCCATAAGTAAGTCCCTTCCTTTCTTCATAAATATTTTATATTAATAATTAGCGTTTGTCTAATCTATATTTACGCACAAAAATAACAAAAGAATCAAAAAAATATAAATGTAGAAATATTAACACATATTTGGTAAAATATTTAAGAGGTCTTTTGAGAGGGAGATGAATATGGGGAGAATAATATTGTTTTTTTATAGAACCTTTTCGCGAAAAGAAATTAAAGTAAAAAAGGTCAAAATGAGTAAGATAATGCAAGTGTTATATTTAATAGTATTTACATTTTCTGCGTCTTTAGTCTTCTACGGTTTCGATAAAGGAGGGGCTATTCGGCAAAAGGAAGTTCTTAGTATAGCTAACAACAAAGCTGAGAAATACTTTTATGACGGCAAATATGAGGAGGCTATAAAAGAATACGAACGTCTTTTAACAGAAAAGCCTGATAATCCAATGTGGGCTGTAAAAATAGCTGAAATTTATTCTATTCAAAGAAATCTGGAAAGCTCAGATAAATACTTGCAAAAGGCTAAGGAAATTAGAGAAGCAAATTTGGCTGGTGATGCAGAGAAAAAATATGCTAGCTACAAGATGATTGATGCTCAAGTAGCAGACTATATTATATTTACAGAGTTAATGAATAAGAATTATGAAGAGGCTATGAAATATGGCGAAAATGTATTAAAATTATATAAAGATGATAAAAAGATAATTAGGACAATGATTCCTGTATATATGGCTAATAATAGGTATGATTTAGCTAAGGAATTAATTCAGTCCTATCCTGTTGATCAGGCTTCATCCTATGATTTAGCCCAATACTCATATTTAAATATGCTCATTGATAATTGGGATTATGGGCTGTCAGTATTAAAAGCCTCTTGGTATCAAGATAAAGATGAAGTCAAGGTATATGATGTTCTAGCATCTATGTCCAAATATAATAATGACATATTAATAGAAAAGATAACAAAGCTATCAGAGGCATATCCAAAGGAAGCAGCATATAAAATGTGGCTGTCTAAGATATACTCCATGAGACCAGAAACTGCTGCCAAGGCCCAGCAATTGCTAGATGAAGCCCTAAAGCTAGATGCAGAGGTAGGAGAAGTTCAAAAAACTATTTTGCAGGCTCGTATATATCAAAATAGTAATAAAGTTGAACAAGCAGATGAACTTATGAGCAAGCTAATACAAGAAGCAGGACAGGATTATAGAATTCTTCATGCTGCTGGCTTATTCTATTATGAGAAGGGACAATATAATAAGGCCTTAGAATATTGTAAAAATTCTATATTCCAAAATAGGGAATATGCTGACAATTACGGCTTCTTAATGACAGATATTTTAAAAGCTATGGAGAAGAGTGCAGAAGGAGAACCATATTTTAGAACTGCTTTATATTATGAACCCTTTAACTACAATATTATTCAAACGATTGCTGAATACTATTGGCTTACTGCTGAGGACCATGCTAAGGCCTTGGAGTATTTCAACTACTTTGAAATAATTAGACCTAATGATGCAGAAATAAAGTATTTAACAGCTCAAATATATTTACAGAACCAAAATTGGGAAGAGGCAGCTAATGTCCTTAAGAAATGTATTCAAATTAATCCTAATGTAGCTCGATACCATAGATCCTTGGCTACAATTTATATAAAAATGGATGAAGCTAAAGGTACCAACACTTTGTTAAAGGAAGCTTTAGCTGAAATGACAAATGCCCATGAATTAGACAAAAGTGATATCTTAACTCTAAATAATCTAGGCTGCTATCATATTGCATTTAGTACGGAAATAAGCAAATCAAGAGAATACTTTACTCAAGCAAAGAATGGTATAACTGATGCTACAGATGAAAGCATTAAAGCAACTATCCTAGACAACTATAAGAAAATAGATGAGATATATAAGAAGTATAATGCTGGTAGCACTAACGATAACGAAACAATTACTATTCCTGATTTTGCTCTTTTCTATTAAATTAGGTTATAATATATTCAATAGGGAGTAAAGATATTTATGTTGCTTTGATAAAAATCTAAAGAAAAGAAGGTGTAGTCTTGAAGAAGAGAAAAGCTAAAATCATATTCGTAGCTTTAGTAACAGCCTTGGCCCTACTGTCTGGATGTAAAAAAGAAAGTGTGAAAAAGACTCTAGAAGTATCAAAATGGGACAATCTTTATGAAGGTAAAAATATTCACTTTTACTATGAGGATTTTGTCAATACTCAAATAGAAGAGTTAAATAGGCTATATCAGCTTAATGGTACCATTGGAAGCAAGGGTGATGAGCTGGAGAGGGCGTTGAAAATAACAGAATGGATACACAGCAAGATGAAATACGATCAAGGAAGTATCAGTGCTAAGGATAATGCCATCGAAATTTTAAAGGAAAAGGAAACGGCACCTAAAGCTTCTGATAGAGAGTTTTCCATAGTGTTTAACCAAGCTTGTACTGCCTTAGGCATTTATGCAAGGAGAGGGGAATTTAGGGTTAAGAATGCTGAAATTGCAAAAGAAAGAGACTACTACAAGGTTAATGAGATATGGAGTGATAAATATAATAAGTGGATTATGATAGATCCTTCTGCAAAGGTTTATATTACTAGGGAAAATATCCCTCTAAGTGCTATGGAGATAGTAGAGAGTAAGCTTGAGAATATAGAGGTAAAAGGATTAGAAGATTCCAAGGATTATATTAATAGATTAAAGAACCTTATTTATTCATACACTATAAACATTGACAATAGTATTTATGGAAAGAAAAGAAGTAACTCCTTTATTACCTATTTGCCAAAGGGAGAGATGCCTGAGTTAAAGTTTAAGAATGGTTATGCACCCCCAAGTATATATGTAAATACTAATACTTTATTTAATATATCACCAAAGGTTGAGTATGTTGATGATAAGAGTGACAAAATTCCAACTATGATACTTATGAAAAAGATTACTGAAGAACAGAAAAGTGATAATAAAACCTTTGTGGTTGGTGTATTTAATAACAGCGTAATGGTGGATACCTATTACTTAAAAATTAATGATGAAGAATGGGAAAAAATAAATAAATATAAGGAAGTAACTCTAAATAAGGGTAGCAATACGATAAGCTTATCCCTAGATGGCAAGGAAGTAATTAGAGAAATTGTCATAGATAAAAAGGTAGAATAATTTATATAAAAAAATATTTTTAGCATATAGTGTATAATTTTAAAATCTTATATAATAATAAAGGAAGATAATAAATCAGTTAAGAATTTCCTAGACAAGTGGAAATAAAATCAGTAAAATAATTTATAGATAAAATTGACAATTTAGCAGTCTATATGTTATACTTCTGCTTAGTGTGTTAGTAATTTAGCGTGAAAATTTCAGAGAACTCTTATTTGAATACACAAGGTTTGTGTATAATAGAAAAAACGGGCTTGGAGGGAGAGTTTAAATGGCTAAGGAAATTAAGAAAATAGCTTTATTAACAGGTGGAGGAGACTGTCCAGGGTTAAACGCAGTTATAAGAGCGGTAACTAGAACAGCAATTTTGCAGTATGGTTATGAAGTAATAGGTTATAAGTTTGGTTACAGAGGATTGTATAATAATGACTTTGTGCCACTAACTCTCGAAAGTGTTACTGGAATCCTTCATAGAGGAGGAACTATATTATATAGTTCTAACAAAGACAATCTTTTTGACTATACTGTAGAAGAAAACGGCAAGATGGTTAAGAAGGATGTTTCCGATGTAGCAGTAGAAAACATGAAAAAAGAAGGAGTAGACGCTTTAGTTGTTATTGGTGGAGATGGAACACTAACTAGCGCTAGAGATTTTGCAAGAAAAGGTGTAAATGTAATCGGTGTACCTAAGACAATTGACAATGATTTAGCAGCTACAGATGTTACTTTTGGATTTAATACTGCAATCGAAGTAGCAACAGAAGCCTTAGATAGATTACATACAACAGCTGAATCACATCACAGAATTATGGTTTGTGAAGTTATGGGAAGAAATGCTGGTTGGATAGCTTTAGAAGCAGGTATCGCAGGTTCAGCCGATGTAATTCTTATACCAGAAATCCCATATGACATAAATAAGATAGTTGAAAAAATAAGACAGAGAGAAGCAGAAGGTAAGCCATTTAGCATCATAGTAGTAGCTGAGGGAGCTAAATCTAAAGACGGTGAAGTTGTTGTTAGCAAGATAGTTGAAGATAGCCCAGACCCAATCAGATTAGGTGGAATTGCTAACAAATTAGCATATGATTTAGAGCAAGTAATAAAGGATCATGAAATAAGAAGCACAGTTTTAGGTCATATCCAAAGAGGAGGAAACACTTCAACTTACGATAGAATTCTATCAACAAGATACGGTGTTGCTGCAGTAGAAATGATTAATGCAGGCCTATTTGGAAACATGGTATGCCTAAAGGGTGATAAGATTTCCTATGAAAGCTTAGAAAATGTTATAGGAAACAATAAGAATGTAGACCCAGAAGGAGAATTAGTAAAGGTTGCAAAGAGCATAGGAATATCCTTCGGAGCATAATAAAGTATATTAAGAGAGCATCTTTTAAAAAGGTGCTCTTTTTTTAATGTTTGCTTATCAAAGGTAGCACTGTTAATAGTGAAATGAATACTATATAATGAACCATTTCAAATATGAAAAGGAGTTTATATGAGACAATTTATTATACTATCATCCTGCCCTTGGGGAGACATGCATCAGCGACCTCATCAAATGGCAAAGGCCTTGGCTAAGCTAGGGCATAAGGTGACTTTTATTTCTCAAGGGTCTGTTAAGTTGGATATGGAGGAACCTCCTTTGCTAGAACAAATATTAAAGGCCTTAATTCTAGGTAGGAAACTAGTTGAAAGTGGTATAGAGGTCTATAGCTTATTCAACTCCCGTAAGCATCTAAATTTGGTGTCTGAGCAGTATATTATGTTGCTGAATTATCTGTTAATAGACAATATGGATAATGTTATAGTGAGTTATTTCCCAAGGTTTATTTCTATATTAGATAAAGTGAAGGGGAAATATAGGCTAGTATACGATTGTGTTGATGATCATGAGGATATGGAGTATTCTTATTGGTCTAAACCTCATGATATTGAGCTGGAACAAAGAATCCTTGAAAAAGCTGATATCATTCTTACAACCAGTACAGGACTATATTTAACTAAGTCTTACGGAAGGAATAATGTATATCTTTCTAAGAATGCGGTAAATTTAGAGGACTTCACTGGAGAAAGAGAAGAACCAGAGGATTTAAGAAATATACCAAAACCAAGGGTGTGTTATGTGGGGGCAGTACATGATTGGTTTGATGAAGAACTTTTTTATAAACTTATTGAAGCTAATCTAGATTTGTCCTTTGTGGTAATAGGGCCTATTAAACCTGGAATGCTGAAAAAGAGCTGCCATAATCTTTATTTACTAGGCAATAAGCCCCATAATAAATTACATGATTATATGTCAAATTGTAAGGCAGGGATAATTCCTTTTAGGGACAACATTGATTTAATTATTCACTGTGACCCAATTAAATTTTATGAATATGTAGCCAGTGGAATTAATGTGGTTTCAACAGTCATGCCTGAGCTTTGCATCAAGGAGCCTTTTGTTTATACAGGACAAGGATTTGAAGAATTTAATAATTTACTTAGAAGGAGTATAGTTGAAGATTTTAATAAAAAAGCTGCTATAGAGTTTTTGCAACAAAATACTTGGGAGACTAGGAGTAAACAGTTGAACAATATACTTGATGGAGAAATATCTGACTTCTATAAAAAGGAGTATATTCAATTAAAGCTTCAAGAACAGTGGCATGAGTATCTCCAAAAGCATACAAATCCAATATTGGAGTCCTTATGTGGACTTAGTTATAGAGAAAGTGATTTAGATAAGTTCCTATTCTATACAGAAAAGGCATATAAGGATTTGCCTTCAAAATATACACTGAAAAATTATATTACTGCATTGTGTATGGTAAATGATATAAAGACTGCAGTACAAGTTTTAATAGAGGATGAGAAAATAAAACCATTGTATAAGGCTGAGTTAATTTTATCTGTTAATAAGGGACAGTGGGATTTACTAAGGCTGAAAGTATTATATTCAATTAGGGAATTTGCTATGTTAAGAAAAGAATTACAGGAGTTTAAGGCTGAAGACAATAGTGTACAAGCAGAACTAGCCCATTATAATTACGAAATAGGCTGTTATGATCTAGCCATGCAAATTTACTCTAGGCTGATAACTTCCTCAGATTGTGATAGTCCTTTAATCTATCAAAATTTAAGCAATATATTAACTCAAAAGGGCCAATTATATTCTGCTCAAAAGCTTCATTTTAAAATGATGGAACTAGTAGACAAGATACTTGAAAATAGGAGTAGAGTTTCAGAATGGAAGGAAATATTTAGTCAGTTAAATTATTGTAAAGTCTGTGGTTCTCAAGATTTTAATTTGCTTTTAGAAAGACCAGATGGTCAACCTATCGTTAGCTGTAATTACTGTGGCTTTACATTTTTAAAGTATATTCCCACAAGCTCTAATATCCATAAGCTTTATAATGAAAACTATTATAGCAATGAAGAAATTTATGGTTACAGGGGAAGCTATTATGAAGAAGAAAAGTCTAATATGTTTTTGCCTAGGTTAGAATGGATAAATAAATCCAGTGTTTATGGAAATGATAGAAGACTTTTAGACATTGGCTGTGGTGACGGGGAATTTCTATCGTATGCAAGGGAAGCAGGCTGGAAGGTATACGGGGTCGAAATATCTAAAGATGGATATGATTTGTGTAAGAAAAAAGGCATAGAGACCTACAATAAAGAATTGAGAGACATAGGCTTCCAAGATAATTTGTTTGATGCGGTTACCCTGTGGGATGTGTTAGAACACTATCTTTCCCCTAAAGATGAGCTAAGAGAAATTTATAGGGTTTTAAAGCCAGGAGGAATGCTTTATATATCTACTCCTAATCATAAAAAAGGAAAGTTCATGGGAAGAAACTGGTTTGGTTACAATGCTTCCTATGAGCATTTATCTTATTTTGAGGCTTCAACCTTAGCTCAGATGCTTATTGATGTTGGCTTTAAAATAGATACAACCTTTAGCCATGAAAGGAATGATTGGAATTTTAATAATGTTAAGGTAATAGGACATATACTTTTAATGTCTGCAGTTAAATGATAAGGAGGCTGCTACACGTGATTGACTTTTAAAGTGTGGCAGCCTCTTGAAAATAGGAGGTAATATATAATTCAGGCTTGAGGCTGAGAGCTGTTGAGGATTTCCTTTGAACTCTTTAGTATGGAGTTAAAGTATCTTCTGTTATTTTGCACAACCTTTGAATAGGGTTTAAACTGTGCTGCTTTTTCATTGCATTCTATAGCCGCTTTAATGTTACCAAGCTTAAAATAGCAAATACTCATTTCTGCATAGGGGAAATAATCATAGCAATCATGGATGACAGAACCAATAGAGTTTTTTGGCTTTTCTAGGTTTGTAGCAACTTGAAACCAAGCAATAGCTCGTTCATAGTCCTGTTCTTTGCTGTAGAGTCTTCCAAGCTCACAGCAGATTTCTGCTCTTGGAACTCCAAATTCAAAGGCTCTAAGAAGGGTTCTAACAGCTTTTTTTGTGCCTACAAGCCTTGCGTATATCTTAGATAAATCTATACAAGCATCTATATAGTTTGAAAAGAGACCACCTTCTTGGGCAAGAAATTTCTCGTAATATTTTACTGCTTCGAGATATTTTTTTTGACCATTTAGCTCTCTGGCGTAGTAGAAATAATTCCTGTGAGATAATTCTTTGCCGCTTTTTATCCATTTTTCGAAGATGTCTAAGTTTCTAGAAGTTCTCTTTTTTTCCTTCCTGTGAGTCACAGCAATATCAACCTTCAGGATTTTTCCTGCTGGTATAAGGTATTCATGTACTGGATCATGCCATTGAAAATTTAAGCTTCGATTCACTAAACGCTCTCTATAATAAGTACAAAGAGGCTTTCCTTCTATATCTGAACCTAAATTGTATTGCATCATAACCATTCCAATAGAAGCATCCAGCTTTTCTTTAAGCGCCTTTAGCTTTATCCTGTCTTTTTCTAAAATTACATCGTCAGCATCCAACCATAAAATAAAGTCTTTAGTGGCCTTGGAGAAAGAATAATTCCTAGCAGCAGAAAAGTCATCTATCCACTGAAAATCATAGATTTTTGATGTGTATTTTTTGGCAATCTCTTTGGTATTGTCTACGGACCCAGTATCAACAATAATAATCTCGTCAACAATATCCTTAACGCTGTCAAGACAACGGCTTAAGGTTCCTTCTTCGTCTCGGACAATCATGCACAGGCTTATAGTGACCAAAATATCACCTCTAATAAATACTTCAATAATAGGATATGAATAAGACAGCTATAAGTGACATTTTGAAGCCTTTGCTAGGGTATTAAAAAACTTTTGGTTATGAACAACGGCGGGGTGTTTTGGCTTTAGTTGAGCTGCTTTCTTGTGATAACTTAATGCTAAATCAATATCTCCCATATGATAATAGCAGTGACAAAGCTCTATATAAGGAATGAATTCCCAGTATTCCTCCATTACAAACATCCAGGAAAGGGTAGGTTTAGGAATAGATAAGGCTAGCTTATACCAATAAATAGCGGTACAATAATCCTTTTTATCTATATAATACTTGCCTATAAGGCACAATATTTCTGCTCTCACCGGTTCATATTCAAAGCTCCGTATTAAGGTTTTTAGAGCTAGTTTATCCTGATTTTGAGCCTTGTAGATTTGAGAAAGTTGAATACAGGCTTCTGAATATGGAGAATATATATCAGGTTCAATATCTAAAAATTTAAGATAATATTTTATTGCTTCATCAAGATTCCCTAAAGCATTGTTTTCTCTGGCGTAGTAGAATAGGTATTTGGGATGAAAGCTATTAGAATTCTCTATAAACTTTTTTAATATGGATAGATTACGTTTAGAATTTCTTGTAACACCAGTATGGGTTATAGCTATTTCAGTATTAAGGACTTTTCCGTAAAAGTTGATATGCTCGTGTATAGGATCATGCCATTTAAAGTTATTACTTCTTTTAACTAGTCTTTCTCTATAACAAGCATAGGTTTCTTGTCCGTTAGGATCTCTTTGGACTACGTATTTCATTATTATGACATCATATTCTAGATTAAGCTGTTTTTTTAGAAGCTTTAGTTGATCTAAATCTTTTTTTAGAATAATATCATCGGCATCCAACCACATAATATAGTCCTTCGTAGCTTTAGAAAAGGAGTAATTGCGAGCAGCAGAGAAGTCATCTGTCCATTGAAAGTCATAGACCATGTCAGTATACCTATAGGCAATCTCCTTTGTTTTATCCTTAGAGCCTGTATCAACTATTATTATCTCATCTACAAGCTCTTTTGCTGAATCTAAACATTGACCAAGTACTCCTTCCTCGTCCTTTACAATCATACATAAACTTATTGAAATCATTTTATCCTCCTATTATGGTATAAACTATTCAAGATTATATTAAGTGCTCATTCAGATATGAGCTGAATGAGCACCATATTTTAGTTTATTATTTTAAGATACTAAGGTTGCATCTTTGAATAACAAGCATTGCAGAATTCATTTGCGGTATCTGTTCCTGTGGTATCTGTTGTTCTAGAGTAAACTAATACGCATGATGGTAATCCATCAGGAGCTGTAACTTGTACTTCTATTTGGTTACCACTAATAATATTAGGATTAGCTGGGTCACCTAAAAAGAATGCTTCTGCCGCACAACCAGCAGATATAGCTTGAATGGTTGTTGTTATTTGCTCACCAGTCGGTCCTTCTAAGATTGTCTTTGGACAGTTTGCAAGGTTATAAGCAGTAATTGTTATAGGACCAACTTCTTCAGTGCAATTATTTAATATCTTTACTTCTAAGATGTCATTTTGTGCATAGAATGGTCCGGAGCTTCTATTAGTATTCCCTGCACCAATTTCATTTAATATTTGAACTATTTCAGACTTGATTTCTTCTAAACCGAAGCTAGGATCGAAAACAGCGCCTTCGATAGTAGCTACTTC
>Ga0209537_1000832_pt1 | contig 36780 bp, 36 predicted proteins | sample BioPla4DNA1_FD_187698 | JGI IMG/M metagenome (GOLD analysis project Ga0209537, IMG submission 187698) | Biogas fermentation microbial communities from Germany - Plant 4 DNA1 (SPAdes) (version 2) | ecosystem: Engineered > Bioreactor > Anaerobic > Digestate | place: Bielefeld, North...
GGACAGATTGTACTTTTTCAGCCCTTTTCTTTAAATTAGATGACATGATAATACCCCCCTATAAACACTTTATAGCTTTTTATACTCTAAATATAAGCTGAAAGTAGATAGTATGTTATACATATATAATATAGCATACTAAATTTTAATAGAAAAATTTAGGACAAAAATTAGCCCATTAGTATTTCTACTATTGGGCTAGTTATTATTTGGAGGGAATATTAGATTACTTAAATACCTTAACTCTATCTTCTATGGACTGGAATTGTTTTTCTCCAGCTGGAGCTGTAGGCTTTCCAAAAGGCATCTGGCCAATTAGCTTCCAAGAGCTTGCTATGCCCCATTCCTTCTTTATCTCGTCCTCTATAAGCTCGTTATAATGCTGTAAGGATGCACCTAAGCCTTCCATTTCTAAGGCAGTCCATATAGCAAACTGGAGCATTCCGTTTGATTGTTGAGCCCAAACTGGGAAGTTATCCTTGTATAGAGCAAATTGCTGTTGAAGAGATTCGATTATACTGCTTTCTTCAAAGTAAAGGATAGTTCCATACCCGCTTTTAAAGGAGTTAATCTTTTCTTCAGTAGGAGCAAAATTTTCTGCAGGTACAACCTTTCTTAGGGCTTCCTTTGTAATATCCCATAGTTTGTCATGCTGACTTCCTAATAGAAGAACTACCCTAGCACTTTGAGAGTTGAAGGCAGATGGTGTGTATTTTACAGCATGATCTATAATTTCCTTGATTCTATCATCAGAAATAGGAGACTCCTTACTAATTCCATAAATTGAACGTCTATCTGCAATTGCAGTTAAAAAATTTTTTGACATATTAAATACCTCCTAAAATGTAATACTTTTATTTTCTTATTATTTATCCTAATTAATCTTGCTTATTCATTTCTATAATTAAAAGGTGAGAAGTTTCAATTGCTTTAATCAATAAATTCTCTTCAACTATTTCCATTCCATCTCTTTCGTTTAAATTAACATCATTAATTAAGGAACTTCCTTCTATTTGAACCAAATAAGCTTGTCTGTGTTTCTTTACTGGGAAGCTAATTTCTTTTCCTTTATCAAGTTCAGCTGAATATATATTTATGTCTTGATTTATCTTTATTTCAGCATTTCCAGCTTTACTTGAGACCATATGAAGCCATTTATTGTTTCTATCTTCCCAATTAAATCTGTAATCGCCATAGCTAGGATCATAGCCTTTTCTATCAGGTAAAATCCATATTTGTAACAATCTTAAGGTTTCCTCTCCAAGATTATGCTCGCTATGAAAAATACTAGTTCCGGCACTCATGTATTGAACATGACCTCGACTTAAGGTGTTTCTATTTCCCATGCTATCTCCATGAGTTAATTGGCCTTTTACTACATAAGATATTATCTCCATATCCCTATGAGGATGAGTATCAAAGCCAGTATTAGCTTTTATTAAATCATCGTTTATAACCCTTAGCACTCCAAAGTTCATATTATCAGGATTATAGTACTGGGCAAAAGAGAAGTGAAAGATACTTTTTAGCCAGCCCATATCACTGCTTCCCATGGTTTTGCTTTCTATTTTTCTTAACATTTAATTTTCTCCTTTAAGATTATGATTTTTAGCTGGATTTGATAAATATTTTAATTAACTTACATAAACGCAGCGCAAATAAATATTATATCGAGTTACAAAAAGTAATTAGCTTTAATTTAATTATACTCATATATCTTAAAGAGTCAAGCTTTTTAAAGTAAAAAAAGAAAGAATCTCTGAAACTACTTAGAGATTCTTTCTTTAAGTCCTATTTACTGCTTTATTTAGTTCCATTTTTCTGCCCACTTTTGAATTTCATTCATAACTGGTTCAAGCTCTCGACCTTTTTCTGTCAGCTCATATTCTATTCGTACAGGAATTTCAGGATAAACCTTTCTAACAACTATACCTTCACTTTCTAACTCTTTAAATCTTTCTGTTAGCATCCTTGCGCTCATATTAGGAATCGCCTCTGCTATATCAGAAAATCGCTTTTGACCACTTAGCAGGGTTCTTATAATCAAACCAGTCCATCTCTTTCCAAGTAGCTCAAAAGCACTTTCAAATTTAGGGCAAAGATGAAATTTGTCCATATTTATCACCACCTAAGGTTATTATAACATATAAGATACGCTAAAGTAAGCTACTTATAATATTATAGTTGCTTTTTTTAAGCTAAGGTAATAGCGATGGCTAAAAATAGATAAGTACAATTATCATCTAATGTCCTAAATGTTCAAGTAGAATCTTAAATCCCATTAGTATCAATATAACTCCACCAGTAAGCTCTGCTCTTGATTTATAGATTGAACCAAATACGCTACCTATTTTAACCCCTAAGGCTGATAGGGTAAAAGTTGTGATGCCAATAAAGGAAACGGCAGGTATAATATTTATTTTCAAAAAGGCAAAGGTTATGCCAACAGCTAAAGCATCAATGCTGGTTGCTAAGGCTAAAAGGCACATCTTTTTATAGTGTAAGGGATTATGCTTCTTTTGAGGGTTGTCTATATTGGCTTCAACTAAGCAATCTGCTGCAACTTCACAGCTTTTTTCTCTTGATTCCTTTATCATATTAATACCAATGATACCAAGCAAAACAAAGGCTATCCAATGGTCGATAGCTACAATTTTATCCTGAAACTGTACGCCTAATATGTATCCAAGTAAAGGCATTATAGCTTGAAAAAAGCCAAAGTATAGACCAACTGTTGCTGCATTTTTAAAGTTTACCTTTTTAAAGCAAAGGCCTCTACAGATAGCTACAGCAAAGGCATCCATTGATAAACCTACTGCAATAATAAATAATTCAACTAAAGTCATGTCTTGCTCCCCTTTATAATATATTATATAAATAAAAAAGACCTATCTGCAGAAAAATCTGCAGATAAGTCTCATTGTTTAAAATAAAGCCAGATAATTCATATCAGTATGTTGACTTTATTACACAATTACTTGTGCCAACTACTCCCTTATCGCATTTTTTAGTATATAAAATATTAGAAAACTTGTCAATATAGGTTTGATAAGATTTTAACTATTCGGTACAAGCATATGGTAAACATGGTATAATTAATATATGAAATTTTGTTAAAAAAAGAAATGGTATTGGGAAAGGAAAGATTATACTATGGAGTGTAAGAGATGTGAAGCGTTAGTTCCAGAGGGGAGTGTATTTTGCAATAAGTGCGGTAGTAGACTTGATGGGATTAGGAAGTACGATTTGAGCAAAAATTATACTAGTATCGTTGATCTAAGCACAAATTATAAGGGAACAGACTATTCAAATTCAGATTTTGATTTAAAGGCAGATTTCAATAAGTATTCTGATTTTAATTTTGGATATCTAAATTACCGTAGAAGGTCTAATAGTTTTGCTAAGTTTATAATAATCTTAATATTAATGGCAGTACCTGTAATAGCTATAATAGGCTTTATAATTGTGAAAACTCAAAGTATTGATCATTTTGATGTAATGAAAAGATTATATGAAGAAGGAAAATATCAAGAGATAACTTATTACGTTGATGACTATTATAATATTGAGGAAAAGGATGAAGAGTATAGAAGGATTGCTTATACAGGTATGTATGGTGATGAATATCAGGTTTATGTAGAAGAAATGACAGAAGAATATCCAGATTATGAACGGGTTTTGTATAATCTTTTTGATGGATTAGAGAACTGTAAATTAGGCGAAAAGTATCCGAAGGATCCTATCAAAAAGGAAGTTATTGAAAAATTTAAAGCTTACTACACTAACGCTTTAACAAATGATTTTGGCTTAACACATGAGGAAATAGATGAGGTGCTTAAATTAAGCTATGAGGCTAGAAAGGAAAAGTTTATTGAGATAGCTTATAAACATATTCAGAAAAAACATAACAAGGAATAGAAGCATACTATGAAGCTTGGTGGAAAAATTAGATATAATCATTTTTTACCTTGAGAGTAAAATACTCCATGTGACATAATTAACTTGACCGGTCAATATTTAGTAAAGGGGTTGGTTGAAGTGATTATTTCTAAGAGGTGGATTAAAGCCTAAATGAGAGCTAGGAGGAGGTCAATACCTCCTCTGTTATATGGTGTTTAGTTAGGAGAGTAGTATGCTTGACAATAATTATGAATTACTGTATTTTATAATTACAGGGAAAATATACAAGAAACAGTTTCAATATAAGCAGATGAATGGAGGAATTAATTATGTTAAGAAAAGTAGAGGTATTAGATCAATAATTAAATATTTAATTAATTAACCATCATCTGAGTTTTCATTAAATAAAGTAAGTGAGAGCAGCAGGTTGTGCTGTTTTTTATTAACTTCAATTAAGTAAATATGCTGTATATATTAGATTATAGCAAGATAATTTTTATCCCGCAGATGGTTAATTTCTGCGGGATTTTTATATACTTTTTAATACTAATTATTAAGGAGGGATTCATAATGAGCAGGGTAATATATAGTGAAAAAGCTAATAAAGTTCTAATAGATGAGTTAGGGAGGACAATAAATTGGCGTATAAAAATGGAAGGGAAGTTTTGCCTCCAGCCCTATTGAGAGAACTTCAAAAATATATTCAAGGTGAACTAATTTATGTGCCAACAAAGGAAGAAGTAAGAAAAGGGTGGGGCGAAAAGAATGGAACTAGAGAAAGTATAAGAAAAAGAAATCTAGAAATTTATAAGCTTTACAAGGAAGGCTTCACTATTTTACAGCTTACTGAACGATATAATTTAAGTGAGGATAGTATAAGAAAGATTTTGTATAAACTTAATTCAAAGTCTGGTTAAGAAGGATAAGGTCTATGGTAAAATGTTGATTTGACCTATATTACATTGACATAATGCAGGTAAACAGATTAATATAATGAATATAGGGCAAGCTACAATGAAGGCAGACATTAGTTTAGCTGTAGGTAGCATCTATTATCAAGGCATTAATAGGAGAAGAGATTATGAATGTAAAAGCCGTATCTAACTTAGATATACTAAAAATTTATGATGACGTTGATAATAAAACCTACTATGGCTGTGATCAAGAATGGTACACTAGCAAATGGCAACGTCTTTCAGGTTGCGGGCCTACAGTGGCTACTAATATTATTTTCTATTTAGTTCATAGACAGGATACCTTTAGTTTAGATAATAACTTTAATAGAAAAACTCACTGGGTGTCCCTCATGGAGGAGATTTGGCAGTATGTTACCCCCACAATTCGAGGTATACCTAATACTAAGTTGTTTTATCAGGGCATACTAAAATATTCAAAGGCTAAGGAAAAGAATCTTATATATAGCTTTTGTGATGTGCCAAAGGACAAGAAGAGCCGACCTGCCTTTCAAGAGGTATTAAAATTCATTGAAAGAGGACTTGATAAGGACACACCTATAGCCTTTCTAAATCTCTGTAATGGTGATGAGAAGAATTTAGATCAATGGCACTGGGTTACTATAGTTGCTCTAGAATATGCAGAGGATGGCAGTAGTGCTTTTGTAAACATCTTAGACGGTGGTTCTATGTTAAAGGTGGATCTTTCATTATGGTATGAGACCACCAAGCAAGGTGGAGGCTTTGTCTTTGTAGAAACACAAATATAAAGTTGTTGAATACTAGATAAAGGAATATAAGCTTAAATAACGAGGCCTCGTAGAAATGAGAGGCCTTTTTGCGTATAGGTTAAGTAAATTGCAAAATAAATTAATGTTGAAGGAGGGGAAGCTTATGAATTACCTTAAATTAAGCAAGAAAATATCCTATGCTCTTAGGCATGCTCCCTGGGAGTTTGACTTGGAATTAGATGAAAATGGATGGGTCAGTGTAGAGAAATTGTTGGATGCTTTAAGAAAAGATAGTAGATGGGCCTACGTAACCATAGAAGATTTACAGTATATAATACAGAATTCTGATAAAAAGAGATTTGAAATAGCTGATGGAAGGATTCGAGCTTTGTATGGGCATTCTATACCAATGAAAATAGTAAAGGAAAGCACAGAACCTCCAGCAATCCTATATCATGGAACTGCAAGACATTTCCTTGAATCCATAAGGAAGCAGGGGCTACTACCAAAGGCCAGACAATATGTTCACTTATCTATTGATATAGAAACAGCTCTTCAGGTAGGTAAAAGACATGATGCAAAGCCTGTTATCCTTGAAATTGCTGCTAAAAAGGCTTGGGAGGAAGGTGTAAAATTTTACTTAGGTAATGATAATATATGGCTAGCAGACAAGATTCCAGTCACATATATAAAAGGTGTGTAATAATTTAAGTAAAAGTAATATAGTTCTATGGAAATTAAGAAAGCTTCGCATAATGAGCGAGGTTTTTTAAATTGCTTTTATAATATAAAATTGGTAAAAAATTAATAATGTTCATAAAAAATTAACAGTCAAGAAAACTCCTTGGGTTCTAACATTTATTACTAATTTCCGATTACTTCTTACATAATTTCCTTAAATTTATAATTGACAACAGAAATTTGCTAGGATAATATGTAAATTAATGAAAAAAATAATATATTAGTGAAGAGGTGGTTATACGATTACAAGGAATTTGTGATGATTTTTGTTTTAATTTGTAGTTTTACAAGTGTACATAAGAATATTAATTAAGAAGGAAGGAATTATGAGCAATTTATTTATTTCTCTCTTATGGCTATTGCCTGTTATAGCAATTTTTGTTTCAGTTCTAGCAGGAATTTTTTTATGGCTGAACTTAAAAGTGTATAAGCTAAAAAAAGTAAAGGCTTATACTAAAGAGAAAAAGCTAAAGGAGGATTGAGAGTGGACTTTATTAAAAGAATTTTTTTGGGTGAGTTCAATTTTATTTTACCTGTATCTTATATGATTGCGGGAATCTTGATTGCCATATTCATATTTACCGTTAGATATGTAGTGTATACAAAGAGAAAAAGGGCTTTTGCAAAACAGATAAGCTCTTTAAATGAAAAGCCAATAGAAGAAAATATACCGCTTGTTAAGGATGAAAACGGACAAGCTATACAGGAGAAGATAATATGACAAATACTATATTATTGATTGCGTATATTTTGTCCTGTGTGTGCAACGGGATATATTATTTTTGGGTGGCTATGCTATTAGCTTTCCCACCGGTTATGAATGAATATGAGGATCAAGAAGAAATAACAGGCTTTACAACCTATTTACTAATTCCTTGTTTAAATGAGGCTAAAGTAATAGGAAGTACAATTAAGAATATTTTAGATATGGCGCTAGATAAGGTTTATGTGGTAGCCATAAATGATGGCTCTGATGATAATACTTTAGAAATTCTTGAGAGCTTTAATTCAGATAAGTTAATTATAGTCAATAGAGTCTTACCTGATGCAAGACAGGGAAAGGGTGAAGCATTAAATTATGCCTATGGCAAGGTACTAGAGCATGTTGAGCAGAATAACTTCAATCCTGAAGAAGTGATAGTAGGAATTCTAGATGCAGATACCTTTATAAAGCCTAGTCTTTTGCAAAGGGTAAAGGAAATTTTCTATCATGATAAGAAGGCTGGTATGGTACAGGCTAGAGTAAGAATTGGAATTTCAACAAGAGATCATATGCTACCATTCTTACAGGACATAGAGTTTTTTTCCTACATTAATAGAATGCAAAATACTAGAGAGTATATGGGAACTGTAGCTGCTGCTGGTAATGGACAGTTTAATAGATTAACAGCTATGAAAACTCTAGGGGATAAACCTTGGAGTAAATGCCTGCTTGAGGATTTTGACTTTAGCTTAAGGCTACTTTTATCCGGCTGGAGAACAAGAATTTTACAGGATGAGAACATCTATCAGCAAGGGGTAATGACCTATGGGAAGTATGTTAAGCAAAGGGCTCGTTGGGCTCAGGGCTGCTTGCAGTGCTTACCTTATATTAAAGATGTTTTAAAGTCTAAATATTTATCTAAATGGGGAAAGGCTGATATTTTTCATTTTTTGTCGTTGCCGATAATTACCTTAATGTCCACTTTTGTGCTAATAGTATCATGGATTTTAATATTAACATCCTATATTAATGGTACTACCATTTTGTTTGATAGTTTAGGTAAGTTTTCGCCATTCTATCAAGGCTTGTTATTGGCAATTTTATGTCTCATTATTTATCTGCCGGGTATATTATTTTCTATAAATTACTGGAGAGACAGCAGAGAAGGGTTCCTTAGGTGTATTTTAGCAGGAATGTTTATGCCACTATATGCCTTGCTTCAAGTTCCTGCTGTAGTTTTAGCTGCTTTTAGACATCTTATGGGCTTCAAAAGTTGGATTAAAACAGAAAGAACTGAGGATATTATTGGAGGTTGAAAAATGATTAAGAAAGTTTCTAAGAGAATGAAAAACAGAGTTTTGGTTGGTCTTATGGCATTAACCTTGGCATTAGCTCCAACGAGAATTATTGCCAAGGCTCATACCATGGATATAATACCAGGTAATTTAATGTGTGCTGACCAGTGGGACAAATTTAATGAAACCAAAGATTATTTAGAGAAATATTTTAAATTTTTCAAGGTAGATATAGTTAAATTCGATAATATTTTTGTTTTCTATGACAAGGATGGAGATGGGGTTTATAATAAGAAAGGTCAGAATGGTGACTCTCCTATGGCTAATGTTAAAATATCAATAAACCATTGGTCAAATCCTACTTCTATTTCACCATTTACTTATTCAAATATAAATGGAAAAGCAAGTTTCTACTTTCCAGTATTTAATAACACACTAGATGGATATTATCTAAGTGTAGAGGTACCAGAAGGCTATGAAATAAATGTAACTGAGGGTTCTATTTTCGGTAAGGATGGCAAAACTAGCTATTCTAGCATTACTTATAAGATAGGCAAAGGCCAAAGAAATGGACAAGGACATGGAAATTTATTAACCTTTGCTGGTAAGTCAGAGATAATGATACCTGTTGTGAAAAAGCAGAAAGTAGAAAAGTCTAATTTAACTATAAGCAATAAGGATTATAAGAATAGAGCTGTTGAAGGTGTAGCATATGACTTGTTCACTTATGAAAATGGACAATTCACAAAGGCTGCCAGTGCTAAATCTGATAAAAAAGGTAATGTAGTATTTAAGGACATCCCAGTAGGAAGCGCTGTGTATGTTAAGGCTACAAACCTTGAAGAACTAAAGCTACAGGCTTTTGAAGGTATTGGTGCAGATGCTTTATCTGGTTTTATTACTATCAATAAAGGAAATAACAATATAAATGTGAAGTTTTTAAAGACTTCTTCCTTAACCCTTCAGCAGAAATATTTATCTACAGGGGAGCCAGTAACAATACCAATTACATATGAGCTATACGATATTCAAGGAGAAGGTGATTATAAGCTTCTTGGAGAGGCAAAGGCTGATAGCAATGGTGTAGTTAATTTCTCAAATATTGTAGTTGGTAAATATGTTTTTGTTAAGGCAAAGGATGTGGACTATGACCTATTGCAACCAGTGGAAGGACTAGGCAACTCAGATGCGCAATCAGCACCTATTGAGATTACAGAAGCACCTGTTCATTTAGATATAAATTATCAGAAGACATCTTCCCTAGTTGTTAAAAGTAGATTAAATTATGATGGTCAAATAAGTGGAAACTTAACCTATTCCTTATACGATATTAAAGAAGATGGTTCAGTAGTATTGCTTGATCAACAGGTTTCTGAGCAGGGAGCTGATGTAGTTTTTGATAAAATATTAGTAGGAAAATATGTGTATGTTGAAGTTATGGATTATTCTAATATAGAGTACAAATCTGTATCTGGTCTAGGTAATGATGATGGAAAATCTGCTCCTATTGCTATAGTAGAAGAAGAAAATGTACTTGAAGTAATCTATTATTAAAACATTAAATAAAAAAGACTTTATTGACTATAAACTTAATAAAATATATACTTAATATAAAATGAAAATAGTTCTTATCAAGAGAGGTGGAGGGAAAGGCCCAATGAAACCCAGCAACACTAGCATGAGCTAGAATGTGCTAAATCCTGCAGCCTATGGCTGAAAGATAAGAAGCTGTTTAGTTTTTTAGAACTATAGCTTCCTATTTTGGAAGCTTTTTTTATTAGAAATTTAATTATAGGGGGCTATAAGATGCGGTTTCAATTGGAAAAACATTTAAAGGAGCGAATACTAATTCTTGATGGGGCTATGGGGACTAGTATCCAAAAGAGAGCTTTAAAGGAAGAGGACTACCGAGGTTCCTGTGCCTGTAACAGGAATCAAAAGGGCAACAACGACATTTTAAATATTACCAATCCGTCAATAATTGCAGACATTCATAGGGAGTATCTTGAGGCAGGGGCAGATATTATTGAAACTAATACCTTTAATAGTAATAGAATATCTCAAGGGGATTATGGTCTTGAGAATAAGGTTTATGATTTGAATTATTATGGTGCCAAGCTAGCTAAGGAGCTAGTGAAGGAATATACTGCAAAAAATCCTAATAAGCCTAGGTTTGTGGCAGGTTCTATTGGGCCTACTAATAGAACAGCCTCCATATCTCCAGATGTGGAAAATCCAGGAGTGAGAAATATAAGCTTTGATGAGCTGCTGGCAGCCTATGAGGAGCAGATTGAGGGGCTTGTAGATGGCGGTGTGGATATATTATTAATAGAAACCATCTTTGATACCTTGAATGCTAGGGCAGCTATAATGGCCGCAGATAATGTATTGGAGAAAAAGGGCCTAGACCTACCTATCATGCTTTCAGGAACTATTACTGATGCCAGTGGTAGAATTTTATCGGGACAGACCTTAGAGGCCTTTGCAGAAAGCTTGAAAAATCATAGGGTGATTAGCATAGGCCTAAACTGTGCCTTTGGGGCAAGGGATATGATTCCTTTTATAAGAGAACTTTCAAAGTCTCAAAGCTTGTATATAAGCTTTTACCCTAATGCCGGCTTGCCTAACACCTTAGGAGAGTATGATGAGCTTCCTGAGGAAACTGCTGCTGTAGTAAAGGAACTGGCGGAGGAAGGACACTTGAACATAGTAGGAGGCTGCTGTGGTACTACCCCAGACCATATTAGGGCCATAGCCCAGTGTCTTGCAAATGTAAAGCCTAGGATTCTTCCAGTGATAGAGAGGGAAACGGTGTTTTGTGGCCTGGAGGCAGTGAGAGTAAATAAGGAAATCAACTTTGTTAATATTGGTGAAAGAACTAATGTGGCTGGTTCTGCTAAGTTTGCAAGGCTAATTAGGGAGAAAAAATACGAAGAGGCTCTCTCTATTGCTAAGGAGCAAGTAGAGAATGGGGCACAAATTATAGATATAAACTTTGATGATGCCTTATTGGATGCAGAAGAAGAAATGGATAGGTTCTTGAAGCTTTTAGCCAGCGAACCCGACATAGCTAAGGTGCCAGTGATGATAGATTCCTCAAACTTTAAGGTTCTTGAAAGAGGATTAAAGGCTATTCAGGGTAAGCCTATAGTTAATTCTATTTCCTTAAAGGTAGGGGAGGAAGAATTCATTAGACAGGCAAAGATTATAAATAGATACGGTGCTGGAGTAGTGGTTATGGCCTTTGATGAACAGGGCCAGGCAGACACCTTTGAAAGAAAAATTGAAATATGTAAGAGGGCCTATGACATACTGGTAAAGGAAGTACATTTCCCTCCAGAAAATATTATCTTTGATCCAAATATATTAGCCATTGCCACAGGAATACCAGAGCACAACAATTACGCTGTAGACTTTATTAGGGCTACCGCTTGGATTAAAGAAAATCTGCCCTATGCAAAGGTTAGTGGTGGCGTAAGTAACCTTTCCTTTTCCTTTAGAGGGAACAATGCCATAAGGGAGGCTATGCATTCAGTATTCCTATATCATGCCATTAAAGCAGGAATGGATATGGGCATAGTGAATCCTGGCATGATTCAAATTTACGATGAAATTGATAAGGAGCTTTTAGAGGCTGTTGAGGCAGTGGTATTAAATAAGAGTCCTGAAGCGGCAGAAAGGCTTATCGAATTTGCAGAAAGCTATAAAAATAAGGAAGGATCTCATACAGAAAATAAACTAAAATGGAGAGAGACTTCCGCTGAAGAAAGGTTGAAATATGCTCTAGTTAAGGGGATAACAGATTTTATAGAGGAAGACGTGGAAGAGGCAAGAACCCATTACAATAAGGCTCTAGAGGTTATAGAAGGACCCTTAATGGATGGAATGAATGTAGTTGGAGACTTGTTTGGAGCAGGTAAGATGTTCCTCCCTCAGGTAGTAAAAAGTGCTAGAGTTATGAAGAAGGCTGTTGGGGTGCTTATGCCCTATATAGAAGCAGAGAAAAGCAGTGGAGAGAAAAGCAGTGCTGGCAAGGTGGTATTTGCAACTGTTAAGGGGGACGTACACGATATTGGTAAAAACATTGTTTCTGTAGTTATGGCCTGTAATAATTTTGAGGTTATTGATTTAGGTGTAATGGTACCTTGTGAGCAAATATTAGAAACCGCTAAGAAGGAAAAGGCAGATATTATAGCCTTAAGTGGTTTGATTACCCCTTCCTTAGAGGAAATGTGCCATGTGGCAGAAGAAATGGAAAGGCAGCACTTTGATATTCCGCTAATGGTGGGAGGTGCTACCACTTCACCAACCCATACTGCCTTAAAGATAGCAACTAAGTATCCAAGAGTTGTTCACACAACCGATGCTTCTAAGGCAGTAGAGGCTGCTAAAAAACTAGCCAATAAGGAAACGAGAGAGGCTTATTTAGCAGAGGTTAACGCTGAATATAAGCAGCGTCGAGAAAACTACTATAAGATGAATAGAAGCTATGAAAGCTTAGAGGTAGCAAGAGAAAAGAAATATAAGATAGATTGGAATAAGGCTAAAATTGATAAACCAAACTTTATGGGTGTCAAGACCTTAGCCGATGTATCTATCAGTGAATTAAGAAAATACATTGACTGGACCTTCTTCTTTGTAGCCTGGGGCTTGAAGGAAATGTATCCTCAAATAATGGAGGATTCCCAATATGCTGCAGAGGCTAAAAAGCTAATGAAGGATGCAGAAGAAATGCTTGATTTTCTTGAAAAGGAAAATATCCTCACTATCAAAGGAGTCTTCGGCATATTTCCGGCTAATTCCGTTGAGGATAATATTGAAATCTACAGTGATGAAACTAGAAGTAAGCTGCTCACCACCTTTAATATGCAAAGACAGCAAAAGGTAAATCAGAAGGAGGAATACAGATGCCTAGCAGACTATATTGCTCCAAAGGACAGTGGCAAAGCAGACTATATTGGAGGCTTTATAGTTACAGCAGGTCATGGAGTAGAAGAATATGCGGAAAAGCTTAAGAAAGACGGAGACGATTATAGGGCTATAATGGTGAAGGTTCTAGCAGATAGATTAGCAGAAGCCTTTGCTGAACAGCTTCATATGCAGATAAGAAGAAAATATTGGGGCTATGCATCAGATGAAGACCTTTCTATCCAGGATATGCTGAGGGAAAAGTACAGAGGTATAAGACCGGCTTTTGGCTATCCATGCTTAAAGGAGCATAAGGAAAAGACTAAGCTATTTGACTTGCTTAAGGGAGAAGAAAACACAGGTGTATCCCTAACAGAAACTTATATGATGAAGCCAGCGGCTAGTGTGTGCGGGCTAATCTTTGCATCTGAAGAGGCAAAATACTTCGAGGTGTGAAAATGTTGAAACCACCCCAGGGGCGTGCGACTTATGTCGAAAACGCCCCTGGGGTGCGCGGTTTATGGGGGCTTTTTTAACTTTAAGCGACATCTCCATATATTGACTACAGACAACCTTTATGTTACAATTGAGTTGCTAGTTACAACAAAAATTAAAATATAGATATCCAGCCATTTGTTTTTCTTATCATATCTTATTTAGAATCAAGAAAATAAGCACTCTCAATACTAGTTGTTACATTCCATATTTCTTATTATGAAAAGTAAACTTTGGGGATTGATATCTATATAAAGGAGGTTGTTAAATGATAAAAGTGTGCCAAATAGGTTTAGGAAGAACGGGCCAATACATAGCTAAGGGTATATCAAAGCAGAAAAACATGGAGCTAGTAGCGGCAATATGTAGTCCTTCAAGTGAGAAAGCAGGAAAGGCATTAAAGGATATTATTCCAGATATAAAATCTAATGTAATAGTATCATCTGCTGATAATTTGGAGGAGGTTATTCTAAGAACAAAGCCTGATGTTGTGGTAGATTTTTCTAATCCTAAAGCAGCTATGAAGGCCGCTAAACTATTGGCTAAGCTAAAAATTAATATGGTTATAGGCACTACTGGTTTTACAGAAGCAGAAATTAGTGAATTAAGCAATTTGGCATATAAGCATCACAATGGTATAGTTTATGCTCCAAATATAACTCTAGGAGTAAATACTTTGATGCTATTAAGTAATATTGCAGCGAATATTTTAAATAACTATGATTTCCAAATAATAGAAACTCATCACAAACATAAGAAGGATGCACCTTCAGGAACTGCAAGCAAGATTGCTTTGGAGATGGAAAGAGGTTTGAAATCCTCAGGAGTATATAATAAGAGTATACCAATAACTCCAATTCGTGCAGGTGGAGTAGTTGGAAAGCATGAAGTAAAAATCATTGGGGAATATGATAAAATCGAAATTAGCCATGAATCCTTCACAAGAGAGATATTTGCTCAAGGAGCAATTCAAGCTGTGAATTATATATATAAAAAAGTAGGGTACTTTGAAATGAAAGAGGTACTAGATTTAAAGAGAGTACTCTACGATTGCATGAATTTCGAAAGTGGAGAGGTATGTTTATAAAAACATTTATATAGAATGCACCGGTCAAATAGGCCGGTGCATTATTTTTGAATAATGTTTTCCTTGTTAAAGAATAATAAATCATGCTAATTATTTTAATGTATGTGAAAGGTAAGCAAATATTAGTATTAACCAAATATGTAACAAGGAGGAATGAAAATGATTATTAACGAAATAGCAAGTAAGGTTAAATCAGTTAATGTTAATGAGCTAAATCCTAGATTAAATAGTATTAATTTAATAGATATTAGGCAACCTAATGAATATATAAATGGACATTTACCTGGTGCAAAAAATATACCTTTGGAAGAAATTTTAAATAAACCAGAAAGGTATTTGGATAAGGAAAAGGAATACCATATAATATGTCAATCGGGAAATAAAAGCTTAACTGCTTGTAATGAGTTAATGAAAAAGGGATACAAGGTAGTTAATGTAGCTGAAGGAACCGATGGCTATATGGGAGCATTAGAAAATAAAATTTAGAGGATATTGGATAGAAATTAGAAAAGTACCAAGGAGAGTTTTAATCTCCTTGATACTTTTTGTTTTTCCATAGCCTTTTTAGTCTTTCAGAGATTTTAGCCTCAATGCCATTGCGGCTAGGCTTATAGTATATCTTATCCTTATGAGAATCTGGAAGATACTGCTGTTCTACAAAGCCTCCAAAAGAATGGGGGTACATATAATTTACACCATGACCTAATTGGGAGGCACCTTTATAATGAGCATCTCTAAGGTGTGGTGGAATACCTGAATCCCTAGTATTTCTTACATCATCCATAGCTGCATCTATGGCGCATATGGTGGCGTTAGATTTTGGGGCACAGGCTATGTACAGAGCAGCCTGGGCTAGGTTGATTCTACATTCTGGCATACCAATAGTTTGGGCTGCAGTCATGGCACTACTAGCTACAACTAAGGCCATAGGGTCAGCGTTGCCCACATCTTCAGAAGCGTGCACTAGGATTCGCCTTGCTATAAAAACTGGATCTTCACCGGCGTCTAGCATTTTTGCTAGATAATAAATGGTGGCGTCAGGATCGCTTCCTCTCATGGATTTAATAAAGGCGCTTATGGTGTCATAATGATTATCACCATTTTTATCATATAGGCCCATCTTTCTCTGAATACATTCCTTAGCATCCTCCACAGTAATCACTATTTTATCGGAAACTCTTTTAGAGGTTCGCACTGCCATATCCAGAGCATTCAAAGCCTTTCTAATATCTCCATTGCTGTGTATAGCAAAATACTTAAATACTTCTTCCTCAATTTCTATATTCAAGTCACCAAAGCCCTTTGGACTTTTTAAGGCTCTTTTTAGGGCAGTGATTACATCCTCTTCCGTTAAGGGTTTTAATTCCAGTATCATAGACCTGGATAATAAGGCGTTATTAACCTCGAAATAAGGGTTTTCTGTGGTAGCGCCAATTAAAATAATTAAGCCTCTCTCCACTGAGGGCAGTAAGGAATCCTGTTGTGATTTATTAAAGCGATGGACCTCATCAAGAAAAAGGATGGTCTTTTTACCGTAGAGCTTTAAATTTGTCTCTGCCTCAGCAACAATCTTTTTTACATCAGAGGTACCAGCGGTTACGGCACTGAGTTCTATGAAATTAGCCTTAGTATGATTGGCGATTATTCTAGCCAAGGTGGTCTTGCCAACTCCTGGTGGGCCGTAAAAAATAGCGGAGCTTATATTATCTGTCATAATAGCCCTATAAAGCATCTTGTCCTTAGCAAGAATATGCTTTTGACCTATATATTCCTCTAGGGTTTCAGGACGCACCCTCTCTGCCAAAGGTTTATAATTTACGTTATTTTTACTATTGGCTAAATCAAATAAATCCATTTTTATCACTTCCTTAAAAGAGCAGTGCTCTTTGACTTTGATTATCCTACATAAATACTAACAAAAAAACAAGTAAAAAGCCACTGTTTATCCATAGGACTCTCCTTAAAATAAATTTCCATATTTTTATACAGAGAACAGAAGAGAAAATTAGCATACACAGAATAATAAAATTGCTTATCCTAAAACTAAAGTTAGGTGAAAAGAAATCCAAAAGGAGAGAAGGCTATGAAAAATAATACTAATATCCTAGTTTATGGGGCCTTATTAACTGCAATGGCTATAGTTATACCTATAAGTTTTAGCTTTTTAAGAATTCAGATTCCTCCCTTCACTGCCACCATTGGCTCTCATGTACCTATATTTATTGCTATGACAATGGGACCAGGAATAGCGGTTTTTGTTGCCATAGGTTCTAGTATAGGCTTTCTAATAACATCATCCTTGGTGGTAGCAGCTAGAGCTTTTACCCACGTATTTGTAGGATTGTTGGGAGCAGGTTTTATACAAAGGGGACTATCTTTTTTCAAAGCAATATTAATCACAGCTCCTGTACATGGTATCTTAGAAGCTACAATAGTAATGCCTTTTGGTTTCACTTGGTTTAATATATTAGTGGTAGTAGGTGTAGGAACCGTAATCCATCATCTTGTAGATGGGACTATTGCATATGGTATGGTAAGGTCTTTACAAAGGACTAAATCCAGTAAGTGAAGTTTATCCTTAATATAAAGCTGCCAACTAAAAGTGTAGTTAAAACTTTTAGTTGGCAGTGTAGTTATTAACACCTAATAAACTAATCAAGAGCTTCCACGTTAGCTTTCATTTCTGCGTAGGTTATAGCTCCCTCTTCTCTAGATACTATATAGCCATCCTTATCAATAAAGAAGGAGGCGGGAATAAAACCAGTTAAGTAGTTTAAAGCAGCTTCTTCTCTAGTATCTAACAGCACTGTAAAGTTTAAGTTGTTAGCCTTTAAGTAGGATTGAACAGTACTTTTGTTTTCAGTAGAATTTATTGTTAAGATTACTAAGTCCGTATCCTTTGTTTCCTGATATAGCCTTTCAATGTCTGCCATTTCATTTCTGCAAGGCTCGCACCAGCTAGCCCAAAAATTTAAGAAAACCTTCTTTCCTCTTAAATTACTTAAGGTTACTATATTGCCATTCAAATCTGTAAGAGTGAAGTCTGGCGCTAAGATTTTAGAGCTATTATTCTTAATATTATTAGATTCTTGGTTTTTCGTATAAGAATCACTTTTATTCACTGCATCATTGGCTGTGTTGTTATTGGCATTAGTATTAGGCTGATTAGGGACAGGAGAAAAATCCTTATTGGAAACTACATAATAAGCACCGATAAAAAGTAGTATTAAAACAATGCTTGAAATTAAAATCTTTTTCATATATAAAAGTCCTCCGTCTTATGTATTGCTAAAATAAAAGAAGCTAGCTATCTTCCCAAGCTTATTGGCAACTACTAGTATGCCCATTATAATCATAAGCAAAACGCTGATAATGAAAAGATGGTATAGGTACTAGCCTTGCAAAAGGTAAAAATATAGCGCCAACGGTATATAATCCAATTGGCGCTATAGTAAATTAGCTTAATTTATATATTCTTGCTTCGTAAGGTCTAAGATTTAAGCTTCTTAAATCTCTTTCCTCAGTTGAATAGTTGCCTAGTAGCAAGTCAGCTTCATTGTATTTAATATCCTCAGGTAGGCTGAAGGTAGCTTCCTTATCAAAGAAGTTGGTAACTACTAGAATCCTCTCACCATCTAATTCTCTTATATAGGAGTAGATTGAAGGATGCTCATGGTAGAGCTCTGTAAAGCTTCCGTATATGAGGGAAAGATGCTGCTTTCTAAGCTTAATTGCAGCCTTATAAAAGTTTAGTATGGAATTTTTATCTTTTAGCTGTTTTTCAACATTTATTTCCTTGTAATTATAGTTTACCTTAATCCAAGGAGTAGCAGTGCTAAAGCCTGCATTTTCTTGGTCATTCCACTGCATTGGAGTTCTGGAGTTATCTCTGCTGGTATTTCGTAGCTCTGCAAGGAATTGCTCCTCAGTTTTTAAGCCAGATTCTACATAATCCTTATAGGTGTTTTGAACAGAAACATCCCTATAGTCTTCTATTTCAAAGTGATGAGCATTGGTCATTCCTATCTCATCTCCGTAATATACGAAAGGAGTTCCTCTCTGAGTAAACTGTAAGGCTGCTAAAAGGGTAGCAGATTCTCTCCAATATTTTTTATCATCACCCATTCTAGAGACTGTTCTAGTGCTATCGTGATTGGAATAGAACAAGGGAACCCAGCCCGCATCCTCTCTAATAAGTTGCCAACCAGTCATTTTATTCTTTAATTCCTTTAGATTTAAAGTACCCTTTTCCGCAGGGTTGCTGGATCTACCCATACCATTCATATCAAAGTGGAAGGTCATGTGAAGCTCGTTTCTGTCATCACCGGTATAAATATGGGTATTATGATAGCTTATGCCTCCTGTTTCGCCGATAAGCACAAGATCATCCCGATTAAATACCTCTTCCCTTAACTCTCTTATATACTCATGGCCCTTTGGAAGGTTTTGAACATATTTTATAAAGTCACCATAGATTTCACCTTCTCTAACAGGACCATCAGGAAAGCTATGATCCTTTGCTAAATGGTTTATAGCATCTAGTCTAACACCGTCTACACCTTTATCTATCCAAAATCTAAGCATTTCCTTTATGTCTTTTCTAAGATTTTCATTGGTCCAATTTAAGTCTGGCTGCTCCTTTGAGAAGATGTGAAGATAATATTCGCCAGTGGTCTCATCGTACTGCCAAGCACTTCCGCCAAAGAAGGAACCCCAATTATTAGGAGGACCTCCATTTTTGCCTGGATGCCATATGTAATAATCCCTATAAGGATTATCCTTAGATTTTCTGCTTTCGATAAACCAAGGATGAAGATGAGAAGTATGGTTAATTACCATATCAATTATAAAGCGCATATTTCTCTTATGGAGCTCCTTGATGAGCTGGTCAAAGTCTTCCATGGTACCAAATTCGTCCATAATGTCTCTAAAATCGCTTATGTCGTAACCGTTATCATAGTTTGGAGACTTATTTATGGGATTGAGATAGATAACATCTATACCCAAGTCTTTTAAATAATCTAATTTTTCAATAAGACCCTGTAAGTCACCAATACCATCACCGTTAGAATCCTTAAAGCTTCTAACGTATACCTGATAAGCTACTGCTTCTTTCCACCATTTTCTATTCAAATATATCACCTGCTAAATCAAATTTTAAGTAAGTGTACCATTACACACCTATGATAAATATAATTGTACTTAGTATATTTGTCAAATACAAAGTTGTGGCGAATAATCAGTAGAAATAGCTTATGATATAATATAAATGAATTTCTTAATGAAAGCTTGAATAAAGGAGAATTATCATGATTAGGTTAACGGAGCAATTGGCACAAAATATAGTGGATAAGATGATGGGAGTAGTACCCTATAATATAAACATAATGGATGCCAAGGGCGTTATCATTGGAAGCGGAGATAAGAGTAGGCTAGGGCAGCTACATCAGGGAGCTGTAAGGGCTATACAGGAGGAAAAGCTCATATTAATTGATAAAAATGAGGATGGAGCAAAGCCTGGGGTCAATATGCCTATATATTTTAACGATACGGTTATAGGGGTTATAGGTATAAGTGGTAAGCCTGATGAGGTGCAGCCTTTTGCTGATATTGTTAAGGTTACTGCGGAGCTTCTTGTTGAGCAAAAGTATGCTTTCAATGAAAAGAGAATAGAGGAGAGGCTGAAGGAGGAATTTCTCTATCAATGGACTTATAATACTAGCTATGATGAAAACTTTATGCATATGGCAAACTTAAACAAGGTAGACTTAAGCATAGATCGTAGGGCTGTAGTTATAAAAAGAAAAGAAAATGATTCCTTGAGAAGGATTAAAAGATACCTGCAGGAGGACGAATATGCAATTAAGTTAAGATTCGACCAGGTCTTAATCTTTATGAAAGATAATTCCAAGATTCATAAGAGAATTTTAGGAATATGTGAAAGTGTGGACAATATAGTAAGGGTTGGTATTGGACTTGGGCAGCAGGTTATGGCAAAATCTGTACAGCAGGCAGTAAGAGCTATTGAAATTGCAGAAAAGCTTCAATTGAATCAAACCCTTTGTGAATATAATGAGCTAGCCTTCATCGATATTTTATCCTCTAATATAGATAGCAATATGTTTAATTCTCTAATAAGTAAGCTTACGGAGGAAGCAAAGGGTATAGGTTTAATAGATACATTGATTACCTATATAGTACATAATGGTGAAGTAAATAATGTTGCAAATGAATTACATATTCATAGAAATAGCTTGAATTATAGACTGAAAAAAATCGAAGAGATTACCAATAAGAATCCTAGGAATCTCATGGATTTACTGGAATTGTTTGTAGCCTGCATTATATATAAGCTAAAGGAGGAAAACAAATAACAATTGTGCAAATGAACAAAAAATCTATTTAATAATCAAACTTGAAACCAATGAAAATGATTACACCAAAGTCTATAATAGTTATTGTAAGGTCTTCGTAGGAATAAGCATAATAACAAAAGAGGAGGAATAACTATGGAAGTTACAGCTTTGGGAGCAGTAATTGGATTAGTAGTAGCAATAGTTTTGATTATTAAAAAGGTTCATCCAGCTTATGGATTGATATTGGGAGCACTGGTAGGAGGCTTAGTTGGTGGTGCTGGACTACAAGATACAGTTACCTTGATGATGGACGGAGCAAAGGGAATGATTACTGCAATACTAAGAATTTTAACTGCTGGGGTGCTAGCTGGAGTTCTTATTCAATCTGGTGCAGCAGCAAAAATTGCAGAAACTATAGTAGAAAAAATTGGAGAAGCCAATTCCCTTATAGCTTTAGCAATAGCAACCATGGTATTAACAACAGTAGGCGTATTTATTGATGTAGCAGTAATAACTGTTGCACCAATTGCTTTAGCTATTGCAAAAAAAGCTAAAATAACTAGAACTGGTATCCTTATAGCGATGATAGGTGGAGGTAAAGCAGGTAATATGATGTCTCCAAACCCAAATGCTATAGCAGCTTCCGATTACTTTAAACAGCCTTTAACTTCAATAATGGTGGCTGGAATAGTGCCAGCTATAGTAGGGCTTATAGTTACTGTAATAATAGCTAAGAAGCTTGCTAAGAAGGGCAGCGCTGTAGAAGTTGCTGGAAATGATGGTGAAGCTGAAGACAAACCAGGATTTTTACCAGCTATAGTAGGACCGTTAGTTGCAATTATTATTTTATCTTTAAGACCCCTATTTAATATAAATATAGACCCTATGATAGCGCTACCTGTAGGTGGTATAATTGGTGCTTTAGCTATGGGTAAAATAAAGAATATTAATAAGTATGCGGAAGTAGGTATTGCTAAAATGAGTGGTGTTGCCATACTATTGCTTGGCACAGGAACAATTTCAGGTATTATAGCAAACTCTGCCTTAAAAGACGTTATTACAAATGCTGTAGAATCCTTTGGCCTTCCAGCCTTTGCTTTGGCTCCTTTAGCAGGTATATTAATGTCAGGAGCAACCGCTTCTACAACTTCTGGTACAACAGTAGGAAGCCAAGTATTTGGAACAACCTTATTAGAACTAAATATTCAACCATTAAATGCTGCAGCGATGATTCATACTGGAGCTACAGTTTTAGACCATCTTCCACACGGAAGCTTCTTCCATGCAACCGGTGGTAGCGTATTTATGGATATGAAGGAAAGATTAAAGCTAATACCTTATGAATCCTTAATAGGTTTAGCGATGACAATTACTTCCACTATTATATTTGGTATTTTTGCATAAGTAATTTCAAGGATTAAAATATAACAGTATTTACAGGGTTCTTTCAAAGGAGGAAAAAGGAATGAAATTTGTTTTGGCACCGGATTCATTTAAAGAGAGCATGACTGCCAAAGAAGCAGCAGAAGCTATGGAAGCCGGTATAAAAAAGATAATTCCAGAGGCTGAGTGTGTTAAGGTTCCTATGGCCGATGGTGGAGAGGGGACGGTTCAATCCTTAGTGGATGCCACCAATGGTGAAATAATTGAGCTAGAGGTTACTGGACCAAGGGGGAAGAAAACTAAAGCCTTCTTTGGTATCCTAGGGGATAAGTCTACGGCAGTTATAGAAATGGCCAGTGCCAGCGGAATTCAGCTTGTAACTAAGGAAGAAAGAAATCCTTTATATACCACAACTTATGGAACAGGAGAGCTTATAAAAGCTGCTTTAGATAGAGGTGTAAAAAGAATATTTATAGGTATTGGTGGCAGTGCTACAAACGATGGCGGGGCAGGTATGCTTCAAGCTCTAGGTGTTAAGTTGCTAGATAAAGATGGCAAGGACCTTCTCTTTGGAGGAGGAGCCTTGGGAAAGCTTCATAAGATAGATTTATCCAATATGGATAGTAGGCTGAAGGACGTAATTGTAGAGGTAGCCTGCGATGTGACCAATCCCTTAACGGGAAAAGATGGAGCTTCCCATGTATTTGGTCCTCAAAAAGGTGCAACGCCAGAAATGGTACAGCAATTAGATTATAATTTAGCTCATTTTGCTGAGATAATAAGGCAGCAGTTAGGTAAGGATGTGGAAAAGGTTCCTGGAGCTGGGGCAGCAGGAGGCCTTGGTGCTGGTCTCATGGCCTTCCTAAATGCAGAACTAAAAAGAGGAGTAGAGCTTGTAATAAAATACACAAGCCTTGAGGACAAGGTGAAGGGTGCTGACTTTGTATTCACTGGAGAGGGCAGCGTAGATGCACAGACGGTTTTTGGAAAGACTCCGTTTGGAGTAGCGCAAACCGCTAAAAAGTTTAACATTCCTGTAATAGCCTTCGCTGGACGAATAGGCAATGGAGTAGAGGTTCTTTATGATAAGGGAATAGATGCTATTGTAGGCATATTACCTGGAGCGGTTTCTATAGAAGAGGCTTTAGAAAAGGGTAAAGAAAACCTGGAAAGGACCGCTGAAAATATTGCTAGGATATTAGTAATTAAATATTAATTAAAACTTTGAAGGGACTGTTGCATAACTGGTATATTTATTGGTTTTGCAGCAGTCCTTTTTATAATAGTAGGAATTATAAAAGGGGAGCTTGTTTTACACTATCTAGTATATTTTAAACCAACCATATTGGTTGTGTAGCTATTATTATGGCAATGAAAAATCTAACCTACTAGCATATTCTCAACTAACTCTTCTTCAGCAAGTTCCTTAATCCTTTGCAAATAATAATTTTCTTCCTTGATGATGTGCTCAAGAATTATGGGCTGCAAATTCTCTGCTACATTAAGATTCACCTTTAAAAGCCTTATGCTATCTATAAAGCGAATAAAGCTTCTAACTTCCTTTTCTACAAGCTCATTGAATTGGCTTATAGCTTCAACCTTTAGGGCAGCTTTATTATATAATGGGTATAGCTCAAATGCCTTTACAGACATATTATTGAACTTTTTTTGGAACTTTTCTGCGGTAGCTATTAGTATGATTTCCTTAGGATCTAAGCTGGTAGCTATGGCTGCACCATGTCCAGCAGAGTCTCTGAGCCAGATAGTGTGAAGCCGTATGTTTTCTAGGGTTTTATTTAAGGGGCTTCCTTGCCTAGCTATAGCAAGAATATTAAGATATTCTACAGCTTCATTAATCATATGATTTAGAAGAGATGGTGTTAATTTAAGCTCCATTCCACTTTGTGACAGCTTGGCTATTAGATATTCCTTAAATCTGATAAAATTCCTCAAAAGTTCTATGTTTTTAGTAATAATGACATCTAGCTTCCTGGAAAGGAGCCTGTCAGATATGTTCTTTATTTCAGTGTTTAACTGAGAAAAGCGAGTAATAAAGTGCTTAGCCTTTTCCAAGTCCTCTTGCTGCTCAGGGGGAATATTATGGTATTGGAAGCTAGAGTGGTCTTTCATATTTTCAGTCCAAAAGCTTATTTCTTTTTTTATATTTAGCATGAAAAACCTCTGTGTATAAATTAATCCATTCATATTGTATGATATCTAAGTTATAATATGAATAATGATAGTAAGAAAAAATAAGCTAGGTTTATGGTGAAAGTACTATTAAGTAGGTTTGAAGGAGGATAACTATGGGAGAGCTAACAGAGAAGGAAAAGATGCTAGCAGGATTGCCTTATATCTCATCTGATGAGGAGCTAGTAAGGGATAGGGAAAGGGCAAAGAAGCTATGCAAAAAGTTCAATGATTTAGAGCCAGACAAATACGAAGAAAGAAAAGCTGTATTAAAGGAATTGTTTAAAACAGAGCAGAATTGCTATATAGAGCCTAATTTTTTCTGTGATTACGGATATAACATAGAGATTGGTAAAAATTTCTATGCTAATCATAACTGCGTTATTTTAGACGTTAATAAGGTTAAAATTGGCGATAATGTTATGTTTGGACCTAATGTACAAATTTATACTGCTACTCATCCTCTTGATGCCCAGAGAAGGATATCGGGAGAAGAAATGGGCTATGCCATTGAAATTGGAGATAATGTTTGGATTGGTGGAGGAGCTATCGTATGTCCTGGAGTGAAAATAGGTAACAATACTACAATTGCAGCTGGCAGTGTAGTTACTAAAGATATACCAGCCAATGTTTTAGCGGCGGGCAATCCATGTAGAGTTATTAAGGAGTTATAGGAGGGATTTTGTTGGAGCTTACATATAAGTTTGGAAGGGGTAACTGGCGAAACATAAAAGAAGGTAATGAGAGAGAATGGTTGATAGGCAATGGCATTGGAGGTTATGCATCCCATACCATTATTGGTGGAGGTTTTACCTGCTATCATAGCTATTTAGTAGCAGCTATGAATCCACCAGTGGAAAGGTATACTGTTTTTACTAGAACTCAGGAGCAGGTTATAGTTGACGGAAGAGAATATGATTTAACCTCTCAGCAGTATGTAAACTATGCTAAGAACGGACAGGAATACCTTCAAAGATTTATTTTTAATTCTGTACCCCAATATATATATCAGGTGGAGGATATAAATATTAAAAAAACCATTGCTATGGAATATGGCCATAATACAGTGGTAGTTTGCTATGAAGTAACCAATGGCAGTAGACCAGCTAAGCTAAATATAGTACCCTTATTTAATTTTAGACCTGCTGGTGCCACCACTGAAAGAAATGAGCTTAAGTTTACTAGAGAATTAAGAGGTAATGTATTAAAGCTGATACCAGAAGCTAAAAGAGATATAACTATAAGCTTCTTTACTTCTGAGGGAGTTTATAAGGATAGAGCTTTAAGACCAACTAGCATGGCAACTCCCAATTACTTAATAGAAGAAAATCATTATTATGAGTTTGATAATAGAAATGGTGCTTTAAGCTTAGACAATCATTTTACACCCTACGATATAGAATTAGATTTAGCTCCTAGGGAAAGAAAGCTCTTTTACATAAAGTGTACTGTAGAGGAACTAGATGATAGAAATGGCTTTGAAATTGTTGAGGAATACATGAATAGGGCCATACACTTAATGATGCAGTCAGGCTATAGCAACAGCTTTGCCTTAAATTTGGTTAAGGCAGCGGATCATTTTATAGTGGACAGAAGAAGCACTGGATTAAAAACTATATTGGCGGGCTTTCCTTGGTTTACCGATTGGGGAAGGGATACAATGATAGCTTTTGAAGGCCTTACCTTATGTACAAGGCGCTTTGAGGATGCTAGAGAGATTTTAGAATCCTTTGCAAGATACGTTAAAAATGGCTTGGTACCTAATGTATTTCCAGATAAGGGCTCAGAACCACAGTATAATACAGTTGATGCTTCACTATGGTATATACATGCGGTTTATCAGTATTTACAGTATACAGGCAGTAAGGACGACTATGCCTTTGTAAGAGAGAAGCTCTATGATAAGATGGAGGAAATTATACAGGCCTATGCCAACGGCACAGATTTTTCTATAGGTATGGATACAGATGGCTTAATTCATGCTGGAAGCGGACTAGATCAAGTAACCTGGATGGATGTTAGGGTAGGAGATTTTGTAGTAACTCCAAGACATGGAAAGCCAGTGGAGATAAATGCTCTTTGGTACAATGCACTCTGCATAATGAGAGATTTAGCAAAGCATTTTAATAAGGATGGCAGCTTTTACAGGGAGCTAGCTCTTAAGGTTAAGGATTCCTTTAACAAAAAGTTTTGGAATGAAAGGCAGGGCTGCTTAAATGATGTGGTAGACGAATTAGATGACAGAATAAGACCAAATCAAATTTGGGCAGTGTCCTTACCCTTTACTATGCTGGATAAAGAAAAGGAAAAGAAAATAGTAGACAAGGTGTATCAGGAGCTATATTCTACCTATGGCTTAAGATCCTTAAGCTTTAAAGACCCTGAGTTTAAGAAGGAATATATAGGGCAACTCTTCAAAAGAGACTGTGCATACCACATGGGGACAACTTGGGCCTATCCTATTGGTGCCTTTATTTCTGCTTACTGCAAGGTGAATGATTACTCCTCAGAAGCAGTTATGAGAGCTAAGGAAATGTGTGAAGTCTTTGAGGATCATATGCAGGATGGCTGCATAAACGGCATTGCAGAAATTTTCGATGGAGAATTCTCTGCCACTAGTCGAGGTTGTTTCTCTCAAGCTTGGAGTGTAGGAGAGGTACTTAGAGCCTATACAGTGGATGTATTACCTTATTGTGAATAGGGGAAAATATTAATGGCATAACAAAAGATGAGGAGCTACTTTATGAAAAGATTTAAAAGAGTGTATATTGAAATTACCAATGTGTGCAATCTTTCTTGCAGCTTTTGTCCTAAAACCATGAGAAAGACCTGTTCAATGAGTCTAGATGGCTTCAAGAAAGCTTTAGATGAAGTAAAGCCCTATACCGATTATCTTTATCTTCATCTTAAGGGAGAGCCTTTGCTTCATCCTAATCTTCCAGAGTTTTTGGACCTGTGCGCTGAAAGAGAGTTTAAGGTTAACATAACTACTAATGGCACTCTTTTAAGCAGAATTAAGGATAAAATAATCAACAAGCCTTCTATAAGGCAAATTAATATTTCCCTACATAGCTTTGATGCAAATGAAAATAGTATTACTATGGAGCATTATATAAAGGAAGTGTTAGATTTTACTAAGGAGGCCTTAGAAAAAACTGATATAATAATCGCCCTAAGGCTTTGGAATCTAAATTTTTCCCATGCTAGCAAGGGTGAAAGGGAAAGAAATAGAGAATTGCTCAATATAATAGAAGATTATTTTAAGTTACCTTATAAAATAGAAGAAAATACTAGTCAACGAGGAATTAAAATAGCAGATAGATTGTATCTAAATCAGGCTCTTGAATTTAAATGGCCAGATTTAGAGGAAAAGGAGTATGGCCATAAGGGTACTTGCTATGGTCTAAGAGACCAGATAGGTATTTTGGCTGATGGTACTGTAGTTCCTTGTTGCTTAGATGGTGAGGCAGTTGTAAACTTAGGAAATCTTTATGAAAAGTCCTTTAAAAACATTATTGAGGGAGAACGAGCTCTAAATATGTTAGAAGGCTTTTCAAAAGGAGAATTGAGAGAAGAGCTATGTAGGAAATGTGGATATAGAACAAGATTTATAAAATGATGATATTACCTTTATAAGAGTTGATGCCTAACTAGCTAATATATTAGTTAGGCATCAGCCTTTTTATTGCATAAGAAATTTAACAAATTAAGAGTTCTCTGACTTCTAAAAGTGCAATAGTACTATTTTAGTAAATTAGAAGATAGAAATAAGAGTTTAGTTGAAGCTGTTGGCCTTCTCGCTTTGCTTTTTCAACTGATCTTCTGGCTTGTCATAGGCTGGATACCAGCCCTTTCTTATTATTAAATCCATCAATTCAAAATGATCCTTAATGGCAGTGTCAAGTTGATTTTGCAAAATGTTTCTCACATCGGGATTAACGGTTTCAGTAGCTGCTGCTGTAAGATATAGTATATAAAATTTAGAATCTTTTAAGATATCCGAGGCCACCTCTTCTGCTGTCAAGGAAAAATTATCATTGCTACCGAACAATGAACTAAAAAGGGACATTTATGTATCTCCTTTCTGCTTTTGCTGCTGTGACTAGGTTGCTGCAAAGGCTACCTCTGCTATCCTCCTTGGGAATTGCTGCCTTCGTCTGCTCCGCTAAAGGCCTGTATAGCCTTAATACAATCCTTCTTCGTGCTAAGGCAGCGTTCTAAGTAGGAGCTTAACTCAATGTCATCTATCATGGACATAGTAGCTTCAAGCTTCTTGGCAATGATTAAGGTTGAACTGAGCAAATCCTTTAGCTCTAAGCTTTCATGAGGGGATAAAGTCTTATTTCCCGCCATAATCCACCTCCTCAGTTTACTGAGTAATTTGGTTAATCATAGATAAGTTTTCCTGAAGCTGCTGCTCTGGGGCAGAATCAGCCTTATACCAGCCCTTGGCTATGGAAATATCTATTAATCTATAATGAGTATTCAGTGAAGTAGTTAGTTGATTTTTTAGAAGCTCCCTAAGAGCAGGATTGGTTGCTTCTGTTATGGCTTTAACAATAGTAGTTATTTTAGTTTTAGAGCTTATTAGCAAATCAAGGGCAATATCCTTGTCTGTGATTTCATTAGCCATATAACTACTCCTTTCATTGACTTTGAAGCTGTGCTTCTAATATGGTATGGAGCTCCTTTAATGAATTTTGCTTTGTAGTTAGAGCTTCCTGCATAAAGCTTTTTAGTTCCGCATCCTGAACAATTTGCATGTTACTAGACAGCTGCTTTATTCCAAGCATTTCTTGAATCACAAGCTCTTTTACTTCTATAGCTTCATGTGGATTTAAGGATGTTTGCGCCAAAGTAACACCTCCTGATTTAAATAGTATCTCCAATGTTATTAATAAAAATTCTTAAAGTCTATTATTTGCTGGAGAAGTAGTAAGCATAGAATAATAGTTGTAAGGAAAAAATAAAATTGATAATGAAATAAATACTTGACGATATACCCAGGAGGGGTATATAATATAATCAGGAAATGGAAATAGAAAGTAAATATTAATAAATTTGAGGAGGTAATTAAAATGAGTGTTACAGTATATAGCACCACAACTTGTCCATGGTGTGTAAAGGCAAAGGATTATTTAAAATCAAAGGGTATCGAATTTAATGATATTAACGTATCTTTAGATCCAAGGGCTGCTCAAGAAATGATAGAAAAATCTGGCCAAAGAGGAGTACCAGTGCTAGACATAAATGGCAATATCGTAGTTGGCTTTGATAAACCTCAAATAGATAAATTGCTTGGATTATAATTAGAATTTATAAAGTTAGAAGGAATTTCTCCCTCTAACTTTATTTCTATATAGAAAATTTTTATAGATATATAAGGAGCGTATTGATGATATGGATAAAGAAATAAAGAATGTAGATTTATTGATTATTGGAGGGGGCCCTGCTGGTTTAACTGCAGCTATTTATGCTGCCAGAGCTAAGCTTAATATGGTTTTACTAGAAAATCAAATTACAGGGGGGCAGGTTAGGAACAGCTATACTATAGAAAATTATCCTGGCTTCAAAACTATAGAAGGGTCTGCCTTAGCAGATTTAATGATTGAACAGGCTAAAGATTTGGGAGCTACTATTGATGAGTTTGATCAAATTATAGGTGTAAAGCTTACTGACCAGGAGAAAACAGTAGAAACTCAAAGCTATATTTATAAGCCGAAGGCAATAATAATAGCTACAGGAGCTTCTCCTAGAAAGCTTCCTATACCAAATGAGGATAAATATTCCGGTAGAGGTGTTCATTATTGTGCCGTTTGCGATGGTGCCGTATATGAAGGTAGCGTTATCGGAGTGGTAGGAGGAGGGAATTCCGCCCTTGAGGAAGCCCTATTCTTAACCAGATTTGCTTCCAAGGTTATAATGATTCGACGTTATGACTATTTTAAGGGAGAAAAGGCTACCCTAGAGGAAGTAGAAAGGAATCCTAAAATCGAGATAATGTATAATTGGGATTTAGTAAACGTAGAAGGGGAAAACTTTGTGAACAAGGCCATTGTAAAAAATACAATAACTGGGGAGGAAAAGGACCTTGAATTAGATGCGGTATTTGGATACATTGGTAATGTTCCAAAGACAGAGTTGTTCAGGGAATATATTAAACTTAATGAAAATGGGTATATAATTACAGATGAAAATATGCAAACTAATATAAAAGGAGTATACGCAGCAGGGGACGTGAGAGAAAAGGTATATAGACAAATAACTACTGCAGTGGCTGATGGTACTATTGCAGCTTTGGCAGCGGAAAAGTTTATTGTGGAAAGCAGTAGGAAGTAGGAAGGATAGATTTGTAGGCTGAGGTATCATGGTTAATTTGAACTAATACCTCAGCTTTACTTATTGTATAGGTAATTATATATTTCATTAATTCTTAGTTCTGACCTCTGATTTCTGACTTCTGACAACCCGGTAGCATTTTTTCAGTTTTGCTGCTATGTTTTTAAGAAGTTTTGATAAAAATAATAATAGGCAGCTATCAATTTAACCTAGGGTGTTGTCCAAGAACATCATAATAACAAAGCCAACTAATAAAGCATGGGTAGCAAGCTTTGAATGTCCTTGTTGGTTTTGAGATTCTGGAATTATCTCATGGCTTATGACAAATAGCATGGCACCGGCGGCAAAAGCCATAGCGAAGGGAAGAAGGGGACGTGAAATTTGAACTAATACTACCCCTAAAAGACCTCCTATAGGCTCTACCAGGCCAGTTATTAGGGCTACTGACCAAGCCTTTACCTTGGAATAATTTTCTCTAAGAAGAGGCAAGGCCACTGCTAAGCCTTCTGGTAGGTTTTGAAGACCTATGCCAATAGCTATACTTAAACCATTGGCTATATCTCCATCTCCAAAGCCTACACCTACTGCTAAGCCCTCCGGAAAGTTATGGACAGTTATAGCCAATATAAAAAGCCATATCTTTCTTAGATTTGGATTTTCTCCAAGGCTTCGAAACATGCTTTTTTTATGGGGAGACTCGTCTACTGCATTACTAAGCAAGTTACTGTTGGGGAACAATTTATCTATTAAATCTAAAAAGATTCCACCTATAAGAATCCCTAGAAGCACAATGGTAGGGCCCTTTATTCCGCCTCCACCCTTTTCGATGGCTGGTACTATTAAGCTAAAAGATGTGGCAGCAAGCATTATTCCTGCGGCGGCCCCTAGCAAAATGTCCAATAGCTTTTTTGATATTTTTTTGGCAAAAAATATAGGAATTGCTCCAACTCCAGTTGCTAAGCCAGCACCTAGGCTTGCTAATATACCTAAGGGTACTGGATTCATGTTGTATAAGTTTTCTAGCATAAAAAAGTAACCTCCTTGTACTGGTCCTAGAAACTTCTGCTTATTCTATAATATGAAGGCTACTTTAGTTAGTTACAGGATTTGTGGTGGTATAGGAAATTATAAAAATTGAGAGCCCGAAAGGTGCAAAATTTTCCTTAATATGTGACCTCCAACCTCTGACCTCTAAAAGGTATGGAGCAGCTTTTTACCTTGACAGCTAATAGAAATGACGAGTAATATTAATTTATTGTAAAAGAAGCTTTGTTGCATAATTGGTACTTAAATATGAAAGGAAGGTAGAAGCGTATATGAATATAGTGGTTTTAGATGGATATGGCCTAAATCCTGGGGATCTTTCTTGGGAAAGACTCCATAAGATTGGTGATGCAAAGATTTATGATAGAACAGCTAAAGAGGATATTATAGAAAGAATTGGTGATGCTGAAATAGTATTAACTAATAAAACACCTATAAATGCAGAGATTATGGATAAGACAAAAATAAAATATATTGGGGTTTTAGCTACTGGCTATAATGTGGTAGATGTGGAGGCGGCAAAGGAAAGAGGCATCATAGTAACTAATGTACCTGCATATAGTACTGCTTCTGTGGCCCAAATGGTTTTTGCTCATGTCCTTGAAATCTGCAATCATGTAGCCCATCACGATAGAACTGTTAAGGAAGGTAAATGGGAGAAGTGTCCAGACTTTTGCTATTGGGAAAGGCATTTGATAGAACTTGATGGAAAGGTGATGGGAATAATAGGTTATGGCAGAATAGGGCAGGCGGTGGCAAAGGTAGCACAGGCCTTTGGAATGAAGGTTATAGCCTATAGCCCTAGAAAAAGAAAAGAGCTGGAAAATGAAAATATGAGATATGTGGAACTAGATGAGTTGTTTTCACAGTCGGATATTATCAGCTTACATGCTCCCTTGTTTGAAAGCACTAGAAATATTATTAATAAAGAAAGTATTAGTAAAATGAAAAAGTCAGTAATCATTATAAACACATCCCGGGGACCTTTAGTGAATGAACAGGATTTGGCTGATGCCTTGAACAGTGGAAGAATATATGCTGCTGGGGTAGATGTGGTGTCGGAAGAACCAATTAAAGCTAATAATCCCTTGCTTAAAGCAAAGAATATTTTTATAACTCCCCATATTGCCTGGGCACCAAAGGAAGCTAGGGTTAGATTAATGAACATAGCCATGGAAAACATAGAAGCTTATTTAGCTGGAAGGCCAATAAATGTAGTTAATAAGTAAAAGGAGCTGTTGCATAAATAACAAAAGTTAGTTATTGTGCAACAGCTCCTTTTTTACAGTTTATAGCTTAAAGTTTTTAAGTGTTTCATCCAGTGAAGAGGATAGATTGCTTAGACCTTCGCAAGCATTTACTATTTCCTGTAAGCCTGCAGACTGTTCTTCTGCAGAAGCGCTTACCTCTTCGGTGGTAGCGGCATTTTCTTCTGCTACTGCTGCAACATTGCTTATAGTTAATAGAACTTGGTTCTTTTGCTCTTGAATATGTCTTAAAGCCTCTGTAACCTTGTTTACATTTTCTTGAAGCAGAGTCATAGACTCTTCAATCTTATTAAAGCCCTCACTGGTGCTATCTACATTTTGTCCAGTTTTTTCATTAAGCTCGAAGCTATAATTAATACGTTTTTGAAGATTTAATATGCTATCATAAATATCTTCGATTACCTTTGAAATTTCCTGTGTAGCATTAGAGGATTGCTCTGCTAGCTTTCTGATTTCTTCTGCTACTACAGCAAAGCCCTTTCCAGATTCGCCAGCTCTTGCTGCCTCAATGCTTGCATTTAAGGCTAACAGGTTGGTTTGTTCAGTTATTGATTTTATAGTATTTGTAATAATACTTATTTCATTAGATTTATTAACTAGACTTTCTGACATTTCTAGAGCTACCTTATTAGCTTCGTTATTTTCATTGTAGGTTTTCTTTAATTCTTCAATACATGAGAGACCTGTCTCTGTATTAACTTTTACATCCTGAGTAGCATTAATCATTTCTGATGAAATTAAAATTGCATTTTCAACTTCTTTACCTAGATTCTCTGATAAAGTAGCCCCCTCTGTTAAGGAGTTTGCTTGATCCGTTGAACCAGAGGCTATTTGCTGTATTGCTTTTGCAACCTCTTCTCCAACTGAACTAGATTCTTGAGCAATGGAGTATAATAGCTCTGAAGATTCCTTAACAGATTTTGAAGTGTTTTTTACCTTCTTAAGTAAAGTTACCATATCATCTATCATAGAACTAACAACATTGATAATAAGGGTGATTTCTTTATTAGATTTCTTATAGGTAGTAGGTTTACGGGAAAAGTCTCCGTTGCCAACTGCTGTTAATACTGAGGCAAGTTCTTTAATTGGAGCTATCAATTTTCTTCCGAACTTAATTGCCATAAATATAATAATAAAGATGGAAATAAAAATCACCAATATAGGAAACTTAATAGTATTTAACACTTTATTGGTTATTTGACTAGCAGGAATTAAGCCTATTATAGTTATTCCTGTCCCCGGATTTAGTTTTTTAAAGCCAATAAAGCTAGTATTATCGATTTTTACATTAAATTGATCTTCCTTTTGGTTTTTAATCTTCTCTAACCAATCTAAATCATTTGTACTTTTTCCTAACATTTGATTGTTAGGATGCCCGATAATAGTATAACTATTGTCTACAGCCATAGTATAGGCCTTTTCGCCTATGTTGATTGATGCCAGTAATTCATTTAGTTTAGTTAAAGGAACATCAATTCCTGCCACACCTACAAGGGATCCATTTTTGTCTTTTATAGTTTTTGAGAAAGTTATAACATAATCAGAAAATTCACCACTGGATTGGTAAGGCTTACTAGCTACAACTTGTCCATCGTTTTCTACAGCTAACTTGTACCAATCTCGGCTTGTAGGATCAAAGCCTGCTGGAAGCTCTTGACTAGGAGAAATAATAGTTTCTTTGTTTATGGTACCTACAAAGGCGGCCACAGTATCCTTATGAGAGCTTGTAAAGCTGTCTAAGCTAGATTTTAACCAGCTTGCATTTGCAGGGCTTTCTATGAGGGTTACAGCATTAGGATCCTTTGATATCATATTTATAGAATCTGAATTTGTAGAATAGAGGTTATCTACTAGATCATCAACCCTATAAATATTGCTTAAAATAAATTCTTTGTTATCACTTCTTATAAAGGTTTCTAAAGACCAAAAATTAGCTAGGATTACCAGTATAAAAGGTAGTAAAGAGGAGGTAAATAACAAGGTAGCTATTTCCCTTTTTAAGGAAGGACCCTTAATTTCATTCGACATATTTTTCAAACACAATCACCTCGTTTTAGATATATATTTAATCATATTAAAAAACAAATTCGTAATTTGATTTTAAACTTAAATTACTTCTATTTCAATAAAAGATTATATAAAGTATAAATTAATTTTTAGCAATTATATCTTAAAAAGCTATTTTTGATATGAAAAAGGGCTTTTCTCAGCATAAGCAAAGAAAAGTCCTAATAAATATGCTATAAATTTTATATTTCACCTTACTTATCAATAGGATGAAAAATTTTCTTATTTGAAAGGAAAATAATATTGTAAACTATCATGGCAAGAATTGTGTTGACAACAGTAGCAGGAAGAACTGTACTGATAAAGAGCGCTGTAAAGCTGGTTCCTGTAGGAAGTCCTACCGTTACCATTGCAGAGTATAAAAATACCGTACCACTTACTAAGGTTACTAGTATAGCTAATATAATCATTTTAGCTTCATGGTGTATATTCTTTGTAGCCTTAACTAAAAGGAAGGCTACATGACCGGTCACAAGCTTGTCTATCATATTTGGTATTTGACCAGAGGGGAAGGTTGTGGTTAAGGCAGTAAGAATACCTGCAACAACGCTTATAGCTAGAGCGCTTTTATAATCGTCACATATTAAGATTGCCAACAACATCATGGATAGTAAAGCATCAGGCTTCATAGCTCCTAGGGTTCCTGGGATTACTTGATGTAGCACAAGCCCTATGGCCAATAAGATTGATGCTAAGGTTAGTTTTTTTGTATTCATAATAAACAACTCCTTCATATCTAAATATTTTTTTATGGATAATATTAAAGTTTGTCCAATGATAATCTGACTTTCATGCCATAGAGCTCACCTCCTTTATATTTAATCAAAATAAAAACTCCGCCCTATATACATAGGGCGGAGATAATCCGCGGTGCCACCTAATTTATACCCTTGCCTAAAATTTACATAAAGCAAAAGTACATCTCTATTCGGATACAGACATATCCTATCCATAAGATAACGGTTGGCTTCCGGTAACCACTACTGACCTTATTGTATAAGGCTTTCGATTTACTTCTAAGAGGGCCATTCACCATGAGTTATCGTATCGGGTTTCCACCATCCCCGACTCTCTAAAACTAAACTTCAAGGCTACTATTCCTCTTCACTGAATTTAACTCTTAAATTTATTAGTATTGTACTAGCGTTGACCTGAAATGTCAATAGAAAATTGTGAAAATTCATGCTAGTTATTGTAGGATTACAATACATATGTTACACCAACAAAAAATTAAAGCGAGAATAGCTCTCTTGTGTTATATTTGAATCACCACAAAACAAAAAAACATAAAGGAGCATCCCCGCATGGCAAGTATAACAC
>Ga0209537_1000834_pt1 | contig 36726 bp, 22 predicted proteins | sample BioPla4DNA1_FD_187698 | JGI IMG/M metagenome (GOLD analysis project Ga0209537, IMG submission 187698) | Biogas fermentation microbial communities from Germany - Plant 4 DNA1 (SPAdes) (version 2) | ecosystem: Engineered > Bioreactor > Anaerobic > Digestate | place: Bielefeld, North...
GATAATCTCTGAAGATTTGAATGTAAAGGGTATGTTAAAGAATCACCATTTAGCCAAAGCAGTAAGCGATGCTACATGGAGTAGATTTTGTGATATGTTAGAGTATAAGACCAAATGGTACGGCAGAACGTACCACAAAATTAATCCATGGTATGCTTCAAGTCAAACATGCAGTAAATGTGGTTTTGTTAACAAAGAAGCCAGATGTTTAAGCATAAGAGAATGGGTATGTGATAATTGTGGTACTGTTCATCATAGAGATATTAATGCTGCAAACAATATACTTAAACAAGGATTGAAAGAACTAGGATTAAGTTATATAAAAATACACTAGGGCGGGAACCGTCCGAAAGTGAGGCTCGTGGAGGTAGTAGGTTACGAGGCTGATGAAGCGAGAATCTCCACCTTCTAAGCGAAGCGTAAGGTGGAGAGGTTCAATATGATCATTTAATTTTGAAAGAATATATCCATTTTAATGATATTCTTGAGTATGGTGATTTTCTTATTGAAAATTTTACAAATAAAAAAAGCAGCAATAGAAAGCTGCTTTTTTAACTGAAGCTTATATAACTTCTTCTATTTTTGTGCCAACGACTTTTGCAAACATTCTCTTTATTTTTTTATCTTCGGTGAACCTTTGCTCGATCTGTCTGACTCTCTCGCGAGAGATATCATACATATACCCAATCTCCTCCAATGTTTTGCTGCCATTATTAATATGTTTCATTACTTCATCGAATTTAGGAAGAGAATTTTTGGTTTTTAGCCAGTATAAAATTGTGCCAAGAATCACGTCTACCGCTTCTTCATTATAGATGCGTGATAGTTCGTCAAGTATCCGCTGCCTGTAAAGCCTTCTTTTTTTATCATTTTTGCTTTTATCAAGGCAATTGCGATATTTTGTGAGTTTATCATTATTTAAAATCATTTTGTAAATTTCTTCGGCTTTGTCAACAGGAATTTCAAAGCCGAATCTGAGTTTAATAATATTTTTAATCCTTTTGTCGCAGGAATTAAGAACATTATTTATACCTTCGGCAATGATTTGCTTCTCTATTTGTTCTTCGATGCTGTAATCGTCAGAAATAAAATCTTGTAGCGAAGAGTCTTTATTGTCTCCAATTCCTGCGTCAAGTGAACATATTCCCCGTGAATTACAAAGTATCTTCCTGATTTTTTCAGGAGATATATTTATATTTTTTACAACCTTTTCAAGTGTTGGGAACTTTCTTCCCGTTCTTATTAGCCCTGCAACAGACTTAAGGACTACATCAACCTTTTTCTGGTCATATTTTTCACCAAGTTTTTCAGACAAGGAAGAAATAACATCTGCTTTGTCATTTTTGTCAACAAAGGAAAAAAGATTTTTTTCCTTAGAAATATCATTGTATATTTTTTCTATATCTTCCAAAGGAAGATTGATTGCCTTTGCGATTTCTTCCTCGCTTGGTTCGTGTCCTAACTCCTGTGTAAGGCTTTTTGAAACTTTAACCAGTCTGTTAATAGTTTCGATCATATGAACAGGGATTCTGATTGTCCTCCCCTGATCTGCAATAGCCCTGGAAATCGCCTGTCTGATCCACCATGTAGCATAAGTGCTGAACTTATTTCCCATATCAGGTTCAAACGATTTTACTGCTTTTATCAACCCAAGGTTTCCTTCCTGGATAAGATCCATAAAAGACATTCCTCTATTTAGGTAATGCTTCGCTACACTAACTACCAGTCGAAGGTTTGAGTTGATTAATAGCTGTTCTGCTTCTGCATCCCCTTCTTTTACTCTTTTCGCGATTTCAAATTCTTCTTCCGCTGATAACAACGGGAAATCACCTATTTGTTTCAAATAAAGCTTTACAATGTCAATAGAAGAAGAATTGATTTCTTCTTTATAATTCTCATACATTTTGACATCCTCCCCTTTGAATTAAAAAATCAAATGTGTATATAATTTATTATACTACAAAGATTCTTTTTTTACAAAAAAACAAATAAAAAAGCAAAAAAAAAGATATAATATTATTAAAGTAAAAAAATAATTGGAGGGAATGGAAAAAATGTATTCAGATGAAATATTGGAAATCGCAACTCCAGAATCTATATTCTATTACAAGGATAAATTGCCAGAAGACGGTTTTGTCTTTGTGAAAGTGGCAAACGAACATGTTATAGAAGTTACCAAAAATGATTCTGTGGAAGTAATAGAAGAAGTAATAAAAAAGAAGAGTTTGTATAAAGCAGTAAAAGATAGTGAAAGAACTCCGAGATCTATCAAAGCTAAACAAAATTTGATAAAAAGGCTACAGAAAATGAAAGCAAATGATATAACGGAGGCAGTAAAAATCATAAAAGGGCTTATCAAATTTTCAATGGATGAAATGTTCCCAGCGAGGGCTATCGCAAAACTTCTGACTGAAAAAGGCTTCAGTAAAGATTACAGGGTTTCAGATTTTAAAAACCCTGAAAATTTAAAGCTGTTAATAATAGGACAAACAATAGAAAGTCTTAATAAAGCAGGAGTAATTCATCCTAAAATAAAACTTTTGATAAATGAAGTTGAAAAAATGGAAAAATAATAAAAACAAAAAAAGCGTCTTTAAGACGCTTTTTTACAAGAGCATTCCGAATCCGCCTATACTCCCAAAATAGTAAAAAAACAATAAAAAAAGTGCTTAAAAAAGCACTTTTTTATGGTTTTATTTCGTATAACGATTCAAGATTATTGTTTATAAGATAATCCTTTGATACGGCTATAATAGCCTGATATCCATTGGATTTTTTGTCAAGTTCTTTATAAAGAAAATCAAATTTAGGATATGCTGTTGTTATTAAATAAATATTTTCTTTGTTCCCAGTCCATATTGACTTCATTTCCAAATCACCATTTATAACGGCTTCATTCCACAGATTAGGGTCATATTTTTTAGCTCTGACGTTCCAAGTGAAAACTTCACTGTATTCTTCTGGGAATATCAAATGTATTTGACTCGCGATATCTTGATGTTCTATTGCAAGCCTGTCTTTTTCCAAATCTCCTACATTTCTTTCGTAAAGTATTGCAACCAATTTATTATCCTTAAACAGGTAGGTAGGCATAGTTTCATTTCCAAAAACACCGACAAAATCAAATGATATATAATTTTCTCCATCATTCAGAATTTTTTTCGTTTCACTGCCGCTATATTTTGAAATTATTTCTTCTTTTGAAGAACCCCATACTTCATCCCCAACAAGAAAATTCGGAGTTTCTTCTTCCGCAATAAGATCCTGAATATCAACCTGCGGCTTCTGTTGTTCAACTGTTTTTATGTCTTTTTTCAACATTTTTGTAACAAATACAATGGAAATTATTATTAAAATAAGGACAGCAGAAATAATAACAATATTTTTTTTACCGAGTCTATCAAAAAAAGATTTTATTTGGTCTAAAACATCTTTCACAATAAATCAACCCCTTTTCTCACAATTATCTGACTATATTATACTTTATAAAACATAAAAAAAACAACCGTTAATTGCTTAACGGCTGTTTTTTATAAAATCATTAGCTTATCATATTATAAACTTTCAGAAGCTTGTAAAGGTAATAAGACATTTCTTCTCTTGTAGGATATCCTAATGGATCAAATCTACCACCGCTATTATCAAGAACACCTATTGTCCTCATATAATCTATAGATTCTCTAGCCCAGCTGCTTATGCTGCTTTCATCAGCAAACGGAACAGAACTATAAGTCTTTGTAGGTTCATTCGGTATTATATTCTTGCTCTGTGCTGCCCTGTAAAGGATAACCATGATTTCCTGTCTTGAAATATTGGCATTCGGGTTGAATTTATTTCCTCCGACTCCTTCTACAAGACCGTACTGTTTAGCAACAGAAACTGCATTGTAATACCAGTCACTTGACTTAACATCATCAAAATACTTCATACTTGTGCCCTTCAAATTCAATCCATTAACCAACATCTGAACAAATTCAGCTCTTGTAAGCAATGACGAAGGATTAAACTTGTTTCCTCCTACTCCAGCAACAATCTTATAATCCTTCAATGCTGATATCTCATTCTTGAATATTGAATAACTTATATCAGAGAACATTTCAGTAGTTTTTCCAGTTACTGCATATTTACCAGAAGTTACATTATTTAAGCGATAGAAACCTGATGTACTAATACGCTGACCGTTTGCATTTGTCCATGAACCGCTGTTGGACAATTTACTTAATTCAAGGCTTGCCAATGATGTTGCCCTTGTAGGATAATAAACCTTCATGCTTATTTGCAGGTTTGTATTAATGTCATACAGTGGCGAAGCCAATCTCTTTCCATCTAATGTCGAATAATCTTCCTTATTAATTTCCAAAGTAAAGTCTTTGGTTGTATCAAGCGAAGATGAAGCTATACTGAATACAGCATTGTTGTCAGCAAAAACAAATCCAATACCCATACCTTTTAATGTCACAATGTCTTCCCTGTCAATAAATACCTTAACTTTTGAACCTTCAGGAATATTGAAGGCTATATATTTATTGTTCATACTTGAACCAAATTGGTTATTCTTTATCAAATAAGTCAACCCGTTATTCAGGGAAATGGTTGTAACACCATTCTCTGTATTTGAAACTATAGCTGGTTTAAACATAACATAGTTGAAATCTGATATCTTTTCATTGCTTTCATTCGATAACAGCGTATCCCCATAATTCATACTCTTGCTTACAATCAACGAACCTGAACTGTCATACAATGACAGTGAAACTTTAGCCTTCAAATCATTTACAGCTTTATAAAGCACAGCATTCAGGAACCCTTCAACCTTTGCTTTATTTCTTGTATCCCAAATCCTATCAGTCTTTCTTACGCTGCTCATTCTCATTTCAATATTATAGTTTCCATTCTTAGGAGTAACAGTGTAGGTTATTCTTATATCATCAGCTGTAGCATCTGTTGCATTATTAATATAAGAGAAGTAGCTGTTTAAAGCACTTCTAAGGTTATTAGCCTTTGTCTGCGCTTCAAGTTCTTTGTAATTCTTGCTATAGCTGAAATATTTAAGGAAGTAGTCATTTTCATCATAAACGGATATTCTTACATTCTTTTCAAACTTTGTAATCAATTCATCAACTATTTTTTCGACGAATTCCTTAAAACCGCTTGTATCTTTCACATTTGTCCAAACACTGTCATTATATCTGAAATTGCTTCCCTTCATCTTCAAAGATAATTCGTATAATGAAGTATTGTCTATCTGGTAAATAAACTTCAAACTGTTATATTGCTGATATTCCTGATTCAACGAATTTTCAACATTCAACACTTCACCAAAGTTTGCCTTGTAGAAATAATAAGTCTTCAAAAAAGAACCTCTTTCGTCTTTTATATAAACAGTAGTATTCTTCGGGATTGCATTCATTATATAATTCATAACTTCATTTTTCAGCCATAATTCAAGTTCGGATTTATTGAAATTGGTCCATACTGAACTTGAACCGTCTATATCTATTGTTATAGTCAAGTAGTTGGACGGATCGCCTTTCTTAAGTTCAAAGTAATAATAATACCCATTTCTCTTGTAATACTTGTCATTCAAATAGTTAGAAACTTCCTGATAAGAAGAAATATAATCCGAACTAAGCATCTCTATATTATAAATTAATTCCCTGTTTCTGTCATAAACTTTAACATTTACATTTGTTCCCTTGTCAGCAATTACTTCTTTACCCATTGATATAATCCAATCTTCAAATGCTATCATATCAATGCCGCGCCATTCATCATATCTTTCTCTGAAGTTTGTTCCAATAACCTTCACATTTGTTGTTCTCTGATTTCCTGTTATTTCATATGTGAATTTGAATGTAAATCCATTATTAACGTGGCTTCCGAAATAAGAATTCAAATAACTGACAAGTGATGCATATGAAGAATCATAACCCGTTGTATCTTTAGGAACAGTTTTGCTTAATATAGTACTATAATTCTTATCCAGAACCTTGATTTCTACGTCCATATTGTATTTAGAAATCAATGGTTCAGCTACTTCATAAGTCAACCAATCATTAAATCCTGCTGTATCCCTGTTCTTCCAATCAGAATCATTCTGTGAAAAATCTCCATAAGCTACAAGATATATAGTTGAATTGTTAGTAAATACTTTATAACTAAATGTCAGATATTCGAAAGAATCCTGCAGGCTTGCAACATCTCCCTGTAATTCTGAAAAATCAATAGCTGTAAATATTGTTACAGGGTAGTTCAATGTTTTAATTTCCTTATAATCACTGCCTATCAACTTAACTCTTGCTGCAGAATCAACGTAAGGAATAACGCCTTTCGCATATTGAAGGATATTTTCCTGTATCCATCTTTCAACTTCACCATATGGAATTGAATTCAAAGTAGGCGAAGTAGATTCAATAGATTTCAAAACAACGTAGAATGTATATAAATTATCAGTATAAGCAGTGAATACTTTGTCTATTTCAACTGTAACATTTCCTCTTAAATACATTGTATTAAATGAATAGTAAAGATCATTGTCGACTATGTTCAGCTTCCTTGCGTTGTACATTGTATTCGCCTTAATCTTGTCTGCGAATTTGCCCATCGCAGAAGTCCTGTATGTAGCGGAATCCAATGCAACAATTTTTGAATAGACATCGTCGAGTTGTGTTTGTGTAATAGTTGTATTGGTTGGCAGCTGATCGATATAGTAATTTACTATATTCAATGCGTTTGCAACTTTAAAGCTGTTAACCGAAGCTTTTATTGTGTCGATCCTTGTCTGCAGATATCCTCTTTGTTCTAAATCAACAATAGCATTTATTCTGGTCTGCAAAGAATTCAAATTGTTTTCAACAGTAAAAATATTATCCATTGACAAAGTCTTTGAAGCTTCCGTATCCAATGCCGATTTAATTGAAGCAACTTCATTGTTTTGATTATTAATTTCAAAAACTGTTACTTCAGATTCATCCATAGGGTTGTCAATGTCCCCAGTGATGAATTTGAATCTGAATGTATAAACACCGTCTGGCATTGTTGCAAAATTAAAGCCAGTCTGCCAGGTTGTCCCATCAGTACTGTAAACAAGTGTCATTACATCTGGGTTAACATTCTCATTTGTTATTGTTATTGAATATATTCCGTTGTTTAAAGTTTTCGTAACAACAGGAGCAACTGGTATTTGATCAGCAAATACTCCAGTTAAGGAAACAATTTGGAACAATAAAACCATAACAAGTAAAAGGCTTATCGTTTTTATTTTTTTCATAAGAGCAATCTCCTCCTTTTTTATATTTTATTTCGTTTTATTATATGAGTGATTTTTAAAAAGATAAAAGTTTTGAAGTTCAAATTAACTTTAATAAATCCATCTCAATATCTTTACTTATATTTTTGTCATGTGAAATGAAAAGTGCTTCAATTATGTTTTTTCTTTTATCCTTTTCAACATGTATCCCAAATAATTCTTTTAATTTCGTAAAAAAAGCTTCTTCCATTTCAGCCGTAAATTTTCTATGCTTTTTCATATAATTGACTAAACTGAAGAAACCATCCTTTTCGTAGTTTTTTTCATCCAATATGTCTTTTTCACTTATTTTTTCAAACAATTTTAATGCGCTCGTCTTGTTTTTTGTGAAAAAGATTAACTTGTGTTTATGCTGTTTGACATTATTAAAAATTTTTTTCCCATACAGTTCATAGCCCTCCCTGCATACTATAACAACTTCTCCTGTAGATTCATTGTAAATAAAAATCACTTTAATATTTGGACGGTTCCTGAAAAACGAAAGTTCCGAAAAATAGCCTGATGATTGTAAATTTACAAAAGCTTTCCAGTCTGATACAACAGTTTCTGTCATGTTTGTTTGTTCATCAAGAAACCTTCCTATACTTTCAAATTCATTAAAACTTATTTGCTTTATAACTGACAATGTTTCTTTCATGTTAGCAGAATTTGTTTTGTTATTTTTTAAAAAAAAGTCAAAGCCAATTTTGAAAAAATGATTTTTCAACGCCTTTGACAACATATTGTAATATTCCCTGTCTTCCTTTTGCAGGAAGAAGAGAACTGATTCAATGTCAAACTTTTCAGCATATATATTATTGTTCTTACAAAAACATTTATTGAACATATTGAATCTTTCACTTATAAAAAAGTTCATTTTACCACTCCTGTAAACTTAAGATCTTATTTATTATATTCATTACTGGAAAATATATCGATAAATCAGGCTTCTATCAACGGTTCATTTAAGGCAGTTTCTTTTAATAAAAAAGATATCCGCAAATATAATTAAAATGAAATTTTATAAAAAGGAGGCTTTATTTTATGTCTGATTTTTTCAAAAATCTTGACAGAAAAAAGATAATAGTCGGTACAATATATATCATAGGTGCCATTCTGGTATGTATTTTCCTGCCACAAATAATGTCTTTCGGCAATCCTGAAGTCAAGCAAGCATTAAAAGGCGCAATGAAATTCTTCCAAATAATATTGTTCGTTTTTCTGTTAATAATGCCAGTTATTGTTTTACAGAAAGGCGGAGGAATAAGCAACAAAAACACAAAGAAATATGGCGATCAGGGTACTGCTACAAGGGGAACAATTGGTGAATTGCGTGATTTATGTGGAAAAGACGGGTTAAGCCTTTCAAGAAATGTAAGGTTATCAGCATCAAAGTCATATGAACACGTCGCAATTATAGGTCCAACAGGATCTGGTAAATCATCTGCTTTCTTTATACCAAATCTGCTGGATCTCGACGGAAAACATTCAGCAGTTGTAACAGACCCAAAAGGTGAATTGCATGAATTAACATATAGGTATTTAAAAAGTTTAAATTATAACATTATAAAACTTGAACCATTAAATCCAAAAGCTAATGAATTTTATTACAATCCGCTGTTAATAGTTGAAGACATAACCCAAATAAGGGAAGTAGCACAGCTAATCCTTACAAACGGTAATAAAGCTGTTGAAATTGCAACTGGAAGTTCTTCAGGCGGCGCCGAATGGATAAACATGTCAATACCTTTGCTGGTTGCAGCATTTGCTTATGTTAAGGAATTTGGGAACAAAAAGACAATAAATGAAGCAATTGATATTATACTTCAGGACAGCCTTGAAGAGATGGAAAGAAAATTCAAAAAATATCCAGGTGCTTACAGAAACTTTTTGATATTTAAGTCATCCGCTGGAAGTGAAAAGACATTAAGTTCCATAAAATCAGTATTGACAACAAACGTCCAGTTATTCCTTGATGATAAGATAGAAGAATTCACAAAATCCCCAATAGCTGTCGATGATGATGGCGCAAAATATATAGATATGGAAAAAGTATTCAATCCTTTGATATTAAGGCAAAAACCAACTGTATTGTTTGTATGTGTCCCAGAAATAAAATCGACATATATGATGCCATTGATGTCAGTATTCTATTCGCAGGTACTTGACGTATGTATGAATAATAAAGAAGGCTGCCCAATATTCTTCTTGCTTGACGAATTTGCAAACATAGGTGTTATCCCAAGTATAGCAAACATAACTGCTACAGCAAGAAGCAGAAGAATTGGAATTGCTCTTGGTTTACAGGGAGTAGAACAGTTAAGAAGAAATTATGGGGAAGAAAACGCAGCAGACATATTAAACAACCTGAAAGCTAAAGTTATTTTTTCAGGCTTGACTGGAGATTCAGCACAATATGTAAGTGATTTGGCAGGAGTAACAACAGTGGAGTCAATAAGTTATTCAAACAATCCAAACCAGGGAGCAAATGGACAGGATTTCCTTGGGAACATTATTTCAAGTGTTACTGGCGGAGGAACAAGTGTTTCAAGATCTGGTGTAAGAAGGGAACTTTTAACACCAGATGAAGTCAGAAGGATGGATCCAGACGATGTATTAATAATAGCGCATAATAAAAATCCTGTTTTTGATAAAAAGAATACTTACTTCACACAAAGAAAATACACATTAATACTTGAAAAATTCAAGCCATTAAATAAATAAAAGACGCCAGATTATTTCTGGTGTCTTTTATTATGCTCCTTGAAAATTCAGATATTCAATCGATTCCATGTATATTATCATTGCAAGTCTGCTTTTTTCCTTTTCATATACGAACTTATTAAATACGTTATAAACAGGCGGATTATTTTTAGTCCATACAATAAATTCCTTGTCTTCACTATAAACTTGTTTTACAGTTTTTCCTTTATGCTTGTTACCAAATTGCACAATAATATTACCAAGCTCTGGAATAGACATATTGGAAAGTTCCTTTGTTATGGATTTACGCATCTTTTTCAGCTGTTCTTCCAATTCAACCATAGATTGTTTTGACTTCCAAACCTGGACATTCACTTCAAGTTTTTCAACTTCCTGGCATATAACTTTTCCCTGACAAACAGTTGAAAAATAATAATCATAGTCATCATGTCTTGAAAGCTCCAGTTCTGCGACTACTTCATAATATTTATTGTCGTATTCGAATATCAATTGTTTATAACATTCATCCTTGTCGAGCTTAATTATGTTTTCTTCAATAAAACAAGGGAAATTTATATCTTCTTTTAAATTTTCATAATTAAAAATTGTCAAAGATATCCCACCCCCTTACATATAAACCTCTCCACAATAATTATAGCATAATAAAAAGTAAAATCAATCTAAAACAGTTCTTATCAAACAAAATAAAAAAAAAGCAGAAATAATCTGCTTTTTTAATGTCATTGTTCAACTATTATAAGCGGTATAAGCATTTCATCTGGAAGCAAACCAGCATGATGTCCGCTGAAAGAAAGTTTTGAATCCCTTAATAATGAATGACGAAACATCACATTCCCTTTCGCACAAGCTATATAATCACAAATAAAATCATTTACCTTTATATTTCTTTCCCCTTTCCCCAAAAGTCCCATGCGGTTTATTTCCTTAAAATATAAAGTCCAACCAGGCCAACCATGTTCATTTGGGGATATCCCTGAACGATATGATGTCATGGCTGCAACAGTTGTACAAGGATAAACAGATGTAAGTTCTTTTTTCATATTTTTGATTAAAAAACTGTTTTGCGACAAATTTTTTTCAGTATATTTGAACCCACCGTCAAAAACCATCATAACAATATTTTTATATTTTTTTGATAAACATTGATCCAATATATCTATTGTTTTAAATCCGCTTTTATATCCATAACTATTTAATATGGATGATGCTGTGTTTAAAAGACAATTATCATAATCAGGAACAATAATATTTTTAAAAGCTTCTTACATAATTAAAATTCATCCTTTCTATCTTTGCTTTTCTTTTTTTTAGTTATATGTTATTCTTGAAATAAACAACAAATATAATATATAAAAATCAAAAAAATACGGAGGGAAATTATGGAGTTTTTAGCCACAAGCGAAGTTTGTAAAGGAAGAGTATACCCTGCTGATATGGTAGAAAATATGTTTTATAGATTTAAGAAATTAAGACCAGATCAAATTACAATTTATTATGATATGGATAATACATTGGCACGATTCAGTATCTGGGGGAAGGAACCAGAAGCTTTAAAACAAATGCATCAAAAAGGGTATTATAGGAATTTGCCGCCTTTGGATGGGGGAGAAATAGTAATCCCCGTTCTGCAAAGACTTGGCTTTAATGTGAAGATTTTATCCGCATGTATTGATAGTAAGTTTTGTCGGGAAGAAAAACTTGAATGGTTAAAAGAATATTTCCCGACCATTAAAAGAAAAGATATCCTGCTTTGTAATGTTGGACAGGATAAAAGCCAGTTCGTAGAACATATTAGTCGATCGATCCTCGTGGACGATTATTGGAAAAACTTGTTAAACTGGATGGCTGCTGGAGGTTTTGCAATTAAAAAATCATATAGTGGGAAGAAGAGAAATATTCCCACTATACAGCACCATTCAGAAATTTTATTAATATTAAAGCAACTGCAAATAATCTAATACAAAAAAAAGAACCTCATTTCGAGGTTCTTTTTTTGTTTTTATATTATTTTTTTGATTTTATTGCTTCTTTTTTAAGTATTTCTTTTGCTGCAATTGAAAACTTCATATAGAATATGAATAGAAACATTAATATACTGACAATGGTAACTGATACAGAAAACAAAGTAAAATCAATATTTATCCTTTCAAGATACGCAATAAAACCTAACCAGCCAATATTTAAAAATCCACATATGAAACAAAGTTTCAAACATTTTAAAATCGCTTTTTTTAACTTGCTCTTATCTTCAAAAATTTCATTTTTAAAAATAACAAACGGAACAACAAGAATAGCAATAGTGAATGAAAAAAGGAGCAAAGCAATATAAAAATATGGATTTAAAAACAATTGATAAGTTGATATACCTAATGTACCAGCTAGTTCTGAAAAACCAATACCACTTATAAAAAACAGGACACATTCTATTATATTAACTAAAAATTTTATTGTTTTAGCCCTTTTTTCAGGATTGCAATTCTTAATATCTTTTTTGAAAAATTGCACAATTTTTTCAAACACATTGATCACTCCTTTAAAAAAATATATATAAAATTATACTGACGAGAATCAATGGAAATTCATTCGATTAATCAAAAAAAATACTACTTCCATATTTATAAAATTTGTAATATAATTATTATGATATTAAAACAGTATACTTTTCTTTTTAAGAAATAAAAATAATAAAATATAAAATAAAAAAACAATAGAAAGGGGTTATAAAGTTATAATATGAACTATATCGTTTTTGATTTAGAAGCTACATGTGAAGATCCAATGATTGATCCAGATTTTGATAAAGAAATAATTGAAATAGGCGCCGTAAAGATTAAAAATGGCAAAATAGAAGATACATTTGATGTTTTTGTTAAGCCAATAAAAAATCCTATACTTACGGATTTCTGCAAAAATCTTACTCACATTTCGCAAGAAGATGTTGATAATGGATTGGACTTTAAGACAGCCATAACCAATTTCGAAAAATGGGCTACTGATAATGGTTCAGATATTGCCTATTATTTTTCATGGGGTAATTTTGATAGAACTCAGATTATTACAGACTGTATGAGGCATCATTTGCCATATTCTTTTATAGACGGATGGCACAGGAATTTAAAATGGCAGTACAGTGAAATAGTTTTAAAAACAAAGAAACAATTCGGGACTAGAAAAGCGTTAAGAAAAGAAGGATTCGACTTTGACGGACAACAGCATAGAGGGATAGATGACGCACTTAATATTTCAAAAATATTTTTGAAATATATCGATAAATGGAAAATTTAAAAAGAAAGGAGGATTAATTCAATTAAAGCAATGTTTACCAATAATAAGCGAAAAATTATATTAGGAATAACAATATTTTTAAATATTATTGTTATATTGTATCTTTTTGTCATATCAGAAGGACTTAAGCCAACTTTATTCTTTAAATTGATTGCATATTTCGTTCCAATATTAAATATGGCTGTTCTTGCAATGGAATTAATTATGCAAAATGGAAACAACAGCCTTGACAGTGAAAGACTTACAGTATTTGCCAACCTGATGCGTCAAATAGATATGTCAATGTCAACACTTGATAATCTTGACAAAATGCTTTTGAATATAAACAAGACAATAATCAATATACTGAAGGCTGATTATTCCAGTATGTTTTTGTATGATGACGAACAAGAAACATTTAAAAGGCTTAGTACAAATTTAAGGGATCCTAATCTTTTTGCTGAATTGCAGCAAGACTTGAATACAACTCTCCATTCACAAATTGCTGAAAAAGAAGAAGAAGTATACATAAGAAACTGCAGATACAATTCAGCTGAACAGAGAGGAGTTAAAACAGCAATAAGCATACCAATCAAAATACATGGTCAAACAATAGGAATAGTTCTAGCAGAATTCAAACGCATATATAAGCTTGATAATAACAGCAAACAAATTTTAAGAATTATAGGAGGGCAAATAGGAAATATCCTGATAAGTTCCAACGCAAACAGGAAAATGGAATTTATGGCAAAAATGGATAATCTCACTAAAGTTTATAACAGGCATTCCATACAGAATAAACTTAACGAAGAATATAAAAAGGCGCAAAATTTGAAATCAGATTTATCTTTGATTATATTTGATATAGACAACTTCAAAAAATGCAATGACACATACGGACATCTGTTCGGCGACAAAGTATTGTCGGAAGTTGCCAAATGTGTAAAAAATAATATAAGAGATTCAGATACAATAGGGAGATATGGTGGAGAGGAATTTATTGTTCTGTTCCCTTCAACAAGTTTGGAAAATGCTTATAATGTAGCAAATAAAATAAGAAATAAAATTTCAGAATTGGAACTTGAAAGTGATCAGGGGACAGTAAATGTAACAGCAAGCTTTGGATTGGCACATATATCACAATCAACAGATGAAAAAGATTTAATCGATAAAGCAGATATTGCTCTGTATGTGGCAAAAAGAACAGGTAGAAATAAAGTCGTCGTATATACAGAGGAATTGGCAGATACAAAAATAGAAAAAAATAATATACTATGATCTTTTTATACAAAAATACACCCTGTTTTTACAGGGTGCATTTTGTATTTATTGTTCTATCAAGTTATCAATTAAAAGTCTTCCTGTTGTTTTATTCGGGAAAAATAATGCATTATATGATATATAGGACATTCCTCTTCTTGTAAACGAACCTTTTAATATTTCTTCAGGCTTTACTGTATCATCATTGTAAAACCCTATTTCCTTTAATTTTTCAGCAGCTCTGTCCCATGCAAAATCACTCTTAGAGTCATCATAACCTAATGCCCTTAATACCAGTGTAGCATACTGAGTTTCAGTCATTAATTCATTTGAACCGTATTTGTTTCCACCTATTCCAGCCACCAGTTTTTTATAATGCAAGTAGTTTATAGTCGGCTTTGCCCATTCAGGAACATCTGTAAAGCCTGAATTATAATAGGGGTTTTCTTTCTCGAATTTTTCTATTTCAGTGTCAAGATTTAATAATCTTGAATACATTATGGCTCCTTCAACTCTTGTCAATGGTTTATCCAATTCCAAGCCATTTCCAGTTCCCTTTAAAATTCCAAGCTTATATAAAGCTTCACCATAAAAATCATAGCTATCTTTGATAATTCCTAATTTTTCAAGTACATTTGCCCTTTTTTCATTTTTCTCAGCAGTGTTTATTGGAGTAGAAGAAGTATTTCCTTTGGGAGTATATTCAATAAAGAATGTCAGTTTTTTACCAGCATTGTTTGGATCCATTGCCTTCTTCAATAAATCCCATGTATAAACACCGTTTTTAACGCTGTCAGCATTGTGGTTTACTACATTATAATCAGTTTTTATTGTATAATTTATTTTTCCTCCAGTAGATGCCATTATTCCCCAAATGCTGGAAGAAGAAAATGAATTGGCTGAATCTTCTGAACTTTCATCATCTTCTTCAGCATATACATACATATAAAGTTCCAATCTTTTATTCCCATTGGGTAAGTCGATAAACTTCATTTCGTCTTCCCCATTTTCATTTTTAGGATATTCACGGAAGAATTTTTCCGCATCATTGAATGTTATTTCTATTTTTTTGCCTTCAAAAGTATAGCCATTGTCTTCATACTGTACAGGTTCTGTCTTTACTTCAACACCTTCCATGTCAATGTTTTCTAATTCTTCAACTGAAGTATTATACTGTGCATCTTCTGCACCAAACATATCAGTATTTACAGCAGCGTAAACAGTCATTTTCCCAGTGTTATTACTCTTCAGTTCAAGATCCGCTTTATATTGCATACACCCTGATAATAAAAATACCATTAATGAAAAAGATAAAATTAAAGCAATATTTTTTAATTTCATAAAAAAACCTCCTATTCTGTTTTTTTATTTTTTTAAATTACTAAAATTATATTTTGTTTTTTATAAGTTATGAATGATAACATCAGGATTTTGAAAGAAATTAAAACAGAAACTTTTGAATTTCCTGATATGGTCGAGATTATTACAATATCAAAGTATATGGACACTCCACATTATTATTTAAGTAGTAATATGTTAAGAAGTTTTAACCCAATAAAATATAATTCATATGAAGAAGCCAGGAAAAAAGCCTTGGAATATGTAAAGTAAGAACAAATAAAGTATTCACTTAAACCGCCTATCAGGGAAGGGGATTAAAAAACAACTAATTAAATTAAGTGGTTGTTTTTTTATTAATACGGAAAAAACCCCGACGCTCTTGATCGGGGCTTCCAGAGACTATGGCAAAATGCCTTATGGCAAAATGCCCTACGGTCTCTATTAATACTATTATTTTATTTTTTATTCAATATTTTATAACCATTGTATGTGTCGATTGAATACTTATCAGCATAAAAAACATGATTTAGTAAAACATTTCGGGCATTCAAACCCAAGCGCTTCAACGTGCTTCGGCTTCATACCTGCCCGAAAACCATCTTTAAGATATTCCCCAACACCAATACAGTTCTTTAAAGTTAAAGATTCATTACACTCAGAGCATTTATATGAGAAATCCTGTTCTTTAAAACCTGAAAAATCTAATATAATAATACTCCCTTATTATTTTTTACATTATTATTATAACATTAAACAACATATCTGTCAATGTTATAATATAAAAAACGGCTGTTTTTTTAGCAGCCGTTTTTTGTTTTAATATGTTTTATATGTTTGAGACTTAAACCATTCGGCAAGCTTATTATAAAGTTCCGAACTTATTTCAAATTCAACAAGTGTTTTATCATATTTACTTGCTGACGCCATATCAGTTCTTAATGGTACATGAACTTTCTTGTTCGAATATACATTAATCCATGGGATATACCCGTTTTCTGCATTTATTTCCTTATCATAAACAAAGTATATCTTGAAATAGGAGTTCGGACCGTTTTCATAATCTTCGTCATAAATAGCCAGACCAGTTGTTGAACTGATTACTTTATACAATTCTTCCTGAAGTTCTTTGGAAACAGGCTTATACAGAGAATTCATTTTATCAAGTAATTCCTGTTCATCTTTTGTTATCTCTTCTCCTTTTGTTCTCTTAGTGGCAAGTGTTTCAGCCAATGATTTTAATTCTTTATAATTTGCTGAATCTCTTTCACGCATATCATTTGGTTTGACTATATAACTAAGGTCGACCTTCTGATATGTCTTATTAAACCAGTCAACACTTGGCGTAGCTTTTCCGTTATTGTAATAAGTGCTGTATATATAGAGCATATAGTTAATGTTGTCTTTTTCTTCCTGCGTAAGCACGTGTTCTTTTTTCTGATATCCATAGAACGTTATTTTTGCGTTATTCGAGTTTGCGAGAACGTTCATGTCATTCAATAACGTTGGCGTATCAATTTCATTAAAGTATATCCATTCAGACAGATAAGAATTGTTAAGCGATTGTCTTTTCTTGTTGCTTCCAACAGAATACGACCATTCATTACCATCACCATAGAAATAAATACTTTCAAACATTATCCACTGCCTGCTGTTAAAGCCTGCGACTATATAAAAGTACGCATGTTTTTCATTCGCATCATAGAAAATCATCGGATATATATTTCTATTTTCTTTTATATTGGCTGAATCCATGTCAAATCCTTTAGGAAGGTGTTTTATATTTCCAATTGGGTCTATACGCGTTTCAAGTTTAGAAAAATCTTTTTCCCTTGTAATCGCAAGCTGTTGGTTCTTTTCTTCTTCAATTCTTCTTAAGTAATCAGCTACAGCCTGGTTTTCATGCGTAGTCGTTGCATAAGTCAAACCATATTGCGGATATTCTTCTTTTTGTATAATATATTGTCCATTTGCCCCGAAAGCTTTCTTGACAACTTCTGGTTGAGGATAATCTTCTTCGTCAAATCGCAAATACGCTACAACTGTAACTTTAGGATTTTCCCAGTTATCTGGGATTTGGAACCTTTCCTTGCTTTCACCATTCTTATCTATTTTACTGTAAATCACTTTTTTGAAATCTCCACAATAAATTTCATATTTAATAACAGCACCTTCTGGAATTTCTTTATTAGGAGAAAAAAGGTTTATTTCAAGCTCATCCTGCGGCTGATAAACATGCAGTTTTAAAACAGGATTTAGATTGATATACTGTATGCCAGTATCCTTTATTTTTAATTGATTTAATCCTAAAGATGAATCAGGATTAGAGACAATATTAGTATCATTCTGTGAGGGATCTCCGTTTGTTGCTGGACTTTGTCCAACCATCAGGAACTTAGCTATCATAAGTATAAGCAATCCGCCAATAATCATTAATCCTGCCCTTACTACAACCTTTTGTTTGTCTGGATCTTTTATAAAATTCAATATTCCCGAAAAAACAGGCTTTTTGTCTACTGGCTTGCTTTCATTCAAATCTTCAGATGGCTTCTGTTCTTCTTCCTGGGTAAAATCATCAAACATATCCTTTTCGACAGCATATAAACTGTTAACATTTAATTTTCCATTTTTTGAAATAATTCGCAAAAAATTCATGTCATTATCATCCAAAACTATAATAGCAAAATCGGCAATAAGGTCAACAAGTGTCTGCATTTCATCCCCGCTATTTTCAAAGACTTGGTAATTAAAACAGTCTGTAACAATAGCATACCTTATATTGGCATTTATGGCAAAAGCTTCCTTAAGAAGATCAGAATATTTACTGAAATCAGTGCCGTATTCAACAACTTTAATAACAACTTTAAATTTGCCTTCTTCCACATCTTCCGCCAAACCATAATCAAAACTTTGCGTTCCGCTAATGTTATACACAGGGGAAACAACAACTTCATATGGACTTGTTGTATCATAGCCTAAAATTTCTATTAGAGGAAATAATATTTCCATTTTATTTTTATTTATATCGTTATAGTCTTTCGTATCAAGCATACGTCTTGCTTTGGATATAATATCCTGAATGTTTTTATCCATAATAATGTTTACCCCCTTTCCCCAATATACATATTATTATATTTTTCGCTGCTAAAAAACATAAAAAAAAAGATCCCTATTTAAATATCTTTTTTTATCAAATATAAAAACCCACACTTTTTAAGTGTGGGTTTTCGTTTTTATTCAATTGGTTCTTTTAAATAGTTTATAGCTCTTGACAGCATAACAGCCATTTCTGAACGTTTCAACAGATCGTACGGTCTGAATTTCTCTGCCCCAGATATAATCTTCAAGCTCAAAAGGTGGTTCAGATCGTCAACCCATTTTTCATCAGCATTTACATCCTTAAATACAGGGTTATTAGCTTCATTATGATATTCATTTTCAAAGATTGTACGTGAAAGTACCTGAACAGCTTCTTTCCTTGTTATAGCTCTGTTGAACGAACTGTTTTTGCCGAATATTTCGTTTATTTCATTTTCAGTCAGTCCAATCAACATATTGCAACTTCCGAAATAATCCCAATCTTTTTTCGACAACGGAATTGTTTTTTCCCTCTTGACAGAAGGAATTATTTCAAGCATAGCCATTTTAAGCTTATTAACTATGCTAAGGAATTCCTTTATCGTTATTCCGTTCTCTGGCTTGAACCTTCCGTCTTCTGGATAATCCAGAATTCCAATTGTCGTAAGATCTGCCAAATATGGTTTAACCCAACTATCTGAAACATCAATATACCTTGGAAGCTGTGGAGATAATTCAACAACTTCGAATTCTATTGTCTTAAGTTCATCCTTGACAACGTTCAGAAGCTGTATTGTCTTTCTGCCTTTTGCAGTAAGCGTTACAACATCTCCATCTTTCTTTATGTCAGAGCTTGCACCTTCAAATATGATGAATTCTCCTTGCTGTTTAGCATTCTTCAAGTCTGTCGTAGCGGTCATCAGAACATCTGACAGCTTGAATGTAGTACCGACAAGGAATGTATATGGGAACTTATTTTCACTGAACGAATATACGCTATTCAGATTCTTTATGTCGTCAGTTACCACAACGTAGAACTTAACAGTCTTGCCTCCTTTTGACGCTGTAACAGTTCCAACTCCGATCTTATCGGCAGTTACCATTGAATCATCCCTTGAAACGTATTTTTCATCAGCATACCATGTGATTCCGTTTATAGTGCCGAATTCTTCCATAAGCTTATCTTTGAATGCAAGAATAAAATTCAATTCACTGCCTAATTGCACCACGACAGTTCTGTTGGATGAACCAGCGTTAAGTGTTTTAGCAAGTATATCAATTATCTGTCCAGTTTCTAAATCCTGGAGACGAATAATAAACTTACCGCTTCCAGTTATTGTCATATCATTTCCACTGAATAAGACATTTACGCCTTCAAATATACGGTAATCGCCTGTCAGGTTGAATTTGTTCTTAAATAGCGTCAACCAGTAAGAAACAGACTGTGTTTCTCCCTGATTAAGCATCAAAGGATTATTTACATTTACATTCTTCAATTTTTCAGGAAGCGTCGATTCAAGCAGGTTTATTGTTACAGAAGCAACATTTCCAGCCTTGTCTCTTACTTGGATTATAACAATGTCATTTTCCATAACTCTCTTGTAGTTTTCTTTTACAAATTCACCTTTCTGATTCCTTGCGCCATCTATTATAAATGAATAAGCATATTCAGCCAAACCGCCCTTATCATATGCGTTAACATATAACCTGTTTTCTTTAAGGACTATGCTTGTTATCACAGGCGGTGTAACATCAGCTGTCATAACTTCATCTTTCTTTGAATAAAGAACACTTCCATCTTTTTCACTGACAGCAGATTGTTTAATTTTATAAACAGTAGAGTCTTCAAGTCTTGGAACCATAACCTGTTCAGCTTTGTCAAGGCGTATTCTGTAAACTACACGTTCAGTATCTTTTTCCAAAACTTCTACAACGTAATCATACTGTGACCAGTCAATATTTTCCATATTTTCATCTGGATTGATAATGACTCCACCGCTGCCACCGCCGCCAGTTCCACCTCCAGGCGGAACGACTATAATATCGCCTCCACCTTCGTTTCCGCTATCATCACCTGGAGTAATAATGTCTTCATATCCATCAGGGATATCGCCTTTATAGCTGGTATTATCTTTTGTAATGAAATATTTTTCTCTTGTAATGTTTCCAGCATTATCCCTCAACATAACTTCAATGTACATAGGAATCATGATTTCCTGGAAGTTTTCTTTCTTATATATTTCAGTATATTGTGGTATTATCGTGTTAGCTGGAATCTTGACACTTATATCAATTTCAGTTACACCCACATAGTCAGTACTGATTATCATATCTTCCAGAGGATTAAATCCATATGCAAACGGAGCCAATCCTGAATCAGCATCAAAACCTTCAACATACAGCTTGCCTTGATATGTGTAAACTTTTGTTATAACAGGCGGTTTATCGTCCTTTGTTTCATCTTCATTTTCATTCTTTCCTTCTTCTTCTTTTATGATGTCTTCAATATAATCTGGCACTTCGCCGACAAGTACAGCATTTTCCTTGGTAATCAATATTTGCAGCTCTGTAACATTGCCTGCAGCGTCCCTTACTTTGAATGTAACCAAAGCAGGGATGCTTACCTTTGCAGTACCAACCTGCCTGTAAATAAGAGTACCAGAAGGTATTGTTGTTCCAGCTGGGACTGATACTTCGTCTCCGCCTTCACTGAATCCTGACATATCCATTCCAGCAACCACAGTTGTATCAAATCTAAATCCATAAGGGAGATTGTGAAGTTTCACATTATCTCTTGCCAAAACATGGATTTCACCTTTGTAAATGTATATACCTATTATTTCTGGCGGAGTCTTATCGGTAGATTCGTCTTGACCACCGCTGATTCTGTCTCTTTCAGCTTTTAACATATTCTTTATATATTCAGGAATACCATTCGGATATGCTGGATTTTCCCAAATTACATAGTTGTTCATATCATGAGTTATATAGAAGCCTTCAGGATCCCCAGCAACAGTAATATTTCCGTTAGCATCCCTTAATTCGACAATTATATGTGAATCAATCAGCATACCAGTTGATGAATCTCGTCCTATCCTCTGTTTACTTTCAACTTTAAAGATTTCAAAGCCGTTAGGAATGGATGTATTTGCTTCCAGCCTTCTTGTCTGACCATATCTATCAAGACCTGTAATTTCAAATGAATAGCGTGTTAAACCAGAAGGATTAACCCACTTGAAGCCGTAAGGATACTGATCCAATCCAACAGCGGGAACACCATTCACAGGTAAATCTTCACCAACTATATACAATTCATCACGATACATGTAAATTCCATATATAACAGGAGGATCCCTGTCGACAACATCTTCATTGTTAGCTGCGTCTATTAAATCCTTAATTTCCTGCGGCAATTCGTTTGAACCAAACAGAATCATATTGTCAGAACCTTTTGTAAGGTTAACAGTTCTGGAAGTTGAAATATTTCCAACCCTATCTGCCAGCCATAACGTCATCTCCATAGCCTGGTTCTGCAAATCCATCTTCATATATGTCTGGCTGGTCCAGATTGTCGTTCCAGCAGGAATAGTTTCGCCAGCATTGAAAGTCTTCGGCGCGTCATTCACTATTCCAGATATCGCAAATGGCAAAACTGTTGCCTGTCCAAACTCAAATCCATAGCCAGTTCGCCCTATACCACTTGCCTGTTCATTATTAGGATTCGGATTAGGAACTTCATCATCACCATAAATATACAGGTTGCCCTGATACAAGTATGCAGCTTTAATAACAGGCCGCGTATTATCAACTATTGTATCCCCAATAGGATTTGTATAGTTGATTTCATATTTATTCTTATCATGTATCTCTGATATCTGGGCATTCTCCGATGCTTCAATCTCCATTATTGCTACCCAGTTGTCGAATTTAGGCACAAGCATAATTCCTTCAATTGCAGAAATCGACATAACTTTCAAAGTTGTTGTATTTACAGAAGCAACAGTATCCATCCTTAACAGATAGTAAGCAGATGTATTGCCATAATCAAGCAAATATAGCGGGTATTGCATTCCATAAGTCGAATCGGTAGCACTTACAGACAATATTCCGCCATGTTCACTAAATTTTACACTTTCTGGAATTGCACCTATCATGATTATATCATGGTCAGTAAGGTAAGTTATGTCAGTATTTGTCCACTTTACGTTCGCAGCTAGATTGTTGCCTATGGTTGCCGTAAGTTCATTTGTTAAATCATAAACTTTGCTTTCGTTTTCATTCTTTATCCAAGAACCATTAATAAAATCATATACATCAACTGCATAGAAGTTCTCGGACATCTTTGCAATAACAATGTTATTGCCTTCCTGATAGAATGGTCTCTCCGAATAATAACACTTATATACGCCATCAACCAGAGCAACCATTTTGACAACTTTTCCAGAAACGTTCGGAGGAGCAGACACAGGCAGTTTGTCTACAATACCAGCAACCTTATATATAGCTGAGTTATATTTATAACGTGAATCAAATACAACTTTGTTATTTGTATCAAGCAAATCTGTCGACGCATATTGTATTGAAGACAGTGCATCCATTCTCGTATAATATCCGTTTTCATCAATAATGTTTGTTGCGTCAGGAGCATCTATCCACATACCCTTGCTGAATATCTTTTCAACTACCTTGCCTCTTTGTTCAGCTGTCAAATTGAACTTGATCCTTCCACCTTCGATAACAGGAACAACAGGATATTCTACAGCCCTTATTCCATAAAAAGGAGAATTCATAATAAAGTAATTGTTCCCTTGGAATGTCTTTGAATACTCCTGGAAGTATGAAAGGTAGTTCGGATCCCCGATATTTACTTCATCAATATTAGCAGAAAATCCTAACGCTTGAATATCTTCGCTTGAGTACTTCAAATAGTATGCGAATGTTACCTTATCTGTAAACTTATACTGATTGAACGCAACACCAGCATCATCATTCAACACCCATCTGTTTTGAACAAGTGAATAGAATTTGGCATTGCTTGGATATATGACATCATTGCCAGATATAGTTATCGGGGAATCGGCAGAAACAAGGAAATAGTTACTTAACCCCCTTACAAAGATATATTTATAGTTTCCAGATATACCACCGAAATTAGGCAATGATATAAGTTTATAATCAGGAGCTATTGCGTCATTGTTACTATTTCCGTTTGCCTTTAAAATAGTCATTCCAGAAGCTGCCTTCAAATCATAGTTTATATATTCAATACAGTTTTCATTAGGATCGAGAATAATCCTTGTATCCGTAGATACACCCTTCAAGTCATTCAGCTTTTCCCATCCAGTAGCGCCAATAGCCTTATAAATCTGCATATCTACTCCTGCTATTGAAGATTGGAATGTAAGATACGTTCCATCAGCATTGTATTCTATAATCGGCATTCTGGATGTATAGAACATCAGCTGGTATTCACCATAGTTCACCAATGTCCTGTAATCGTAAACACCTGTCGTAACAAACGGGGCATATCTGCCAAGATATAGCAATGAAGGTTCAAATGATTTACGGAAGACAAGTTCTCCTTCAACTTTGTTTGCAGGTTTACGTTCTACTTGTAAGTCAACTGTAATAACACCATCTGTTAAACCACTGCCATTCACTCTTAATGTAAACATCCTGTAAGCATTTTCAAATTCAAAAGCAGAATCCCTGTAGTCAAACAATTCTTGCCTGTCTACCGTAATGCGACCGTTATTATCTATACTTAATCCGCTTCCACTTACAAGCCCGTCAATGGACCATGTCAAGGCTAGACCGTTATCAATAGCGTTATTGTCTTCATCATAATAAACTGCATACATTTGTTCATTCAAAATGTTCGGATCTGTTTCAATCATCTCTATAAGTTTTACATTCGGTGTAACAGTTCTATCAATAAATGATCCGTTTATTTCCACCCTGACAGCTGGTTTCGGTTCAGGACGTCCAAGAACCGTAATAGAATATGTTTTCGCGGATGTTGCACTGCCAACACGAACAGTTGCTAAAATGTTAAAGGTCTGATCATTTGCTGTTCTTTTAGGTGTTACAATAATTTGAACAGCGTCATCTTTTATTTCCCATGTGTCAGGAAGCTGGCTAAGATTCCATTCTATTACAGCCTGCGGATATTCAGGAATATACTTCTTCAATTTGAATTGGTTTACTATCTTATTTGGGCTTTCATTTGGAGCCAAACCAAGTTCCCTTGTACTAAGATAAGTGATTGCAAGCCTTTCAGCCAAAACATTATCACTTTCATCTTCCTTAAGTACTCTTATATTAAATATTTTTACAATACCACTGTTTGCAATCATAGCCTTCAACTCAATATTAGCGTCGTTTTCAGTCGAAGGTCTTCTTGTAAAGGTTACATCTTCTCCATTTATTGTCAAAAATCCTGAATCATCAATCCAAGTCAAAGGAACTTCCTGTCCTTTATAAAGAACCTTAGTCTTTACTTTGAACGGGGAAACTATTGTATTTAAAGTTTCATTGCTGTTAATAACAATGAAGCTGTTATTCAGTATATTATCACGGATAAATTCATAATCCCCTGTCTTAAGTTCCCTGTCAGCAGGATCATCCTTTAATACCCTTATTTCAAAATTTCTTTGTCTGGATTCTGCTACTGAGTTTATTTCACTTCCTGCAACAGCAGTTAATCTTACATATTCATCACTTACCTGTCCAGTATGGTTAATAACACCTGTGTCTGAAATCCTTCCAGGAACAGCAGACTTCCACGTAATCGGAACATTTACTCCATTCACTGAAACGCTGGAAGGCAGAGTAATATTGTTATATGCACCATTAATACCTTCCCCGCTTGCAAATACCAAATCCTGAACCTTTAACACCCTTATAGCCATTTGGTTCTTTTCCAAATCAGTAAATGTATTTGCAGCGTTTACAAGAATGTCAAAAGTCCTTGTAGCTGTACCGCCTACAGTAGCTGTAAGCCTTACTATCTTTGAACCTTCTGTTGCGGTAGGATATGTTATACGCCCATCTGTATCAATAACAGAAGTATTGTTTGAACTCCATGTAATCAAATTATTGTAGAGGATACCATTATCAATATAATTTGTCTTTAAAGACAATGTGTCTCCTACCGATAAACCAGTATAAAATTGGTTCTCGGTTATGCCAAGTATACGATAATCAAGTTCATTTGCTATTCTTGCATTTCTTTGTGCTTCCGTTTCTCCAGTTCCATCTGATGAAGATGACAAAACTTTTATACTGAATGTATTTACAGCATCCTTGTTAAGTTCTATACTGTTTAAATCAACAGGCAAATATGAACTTCTGCTGCTGTCTTCATACAAGGTAACACACGTATTATCATACGTTTCTCCATTTACAACGAAAGATACTTTCGGAGTAAGAACAATAGTTGTATCAGAAGACGGCAATGTTACAGAAGCATTTCCTCCTGATATAGATACTATGCCTGGTTTATCAGAAGTCCAGGAAATATCATATGTCCCATCATACAAATCTGTTCCGTTAATTTCATCAACTTCAACAGAAGTACTCAATACAAAATCGGATCTTATATTCTGAGCAGACGTATAATCCATATTTAAAGCATCTTTATATGTCAACTCTCTTATAATTTTTCTCGCTTCCAATACTTTGGTATCTATCAAATCACCAATATAGTTATTCCTTAAAAGACCACTTTGATCATAATACTTGTTATATTTTCTTCCAGCTATTCCGTCTATGTCTTCAGGAATTTCACCATCATGCTTATTTCCGCTGGAATCAAAATATACAGGATTGTTTGAATAAGAAGGACTATAGAATGTTCCGTATTCATCAAAGTATTCATTTGCACTTACATATCTCTTTTTATCCCTTCCATAACCATCAAGTGTCATTGCCTTTCCCATATTGACAATGATATTGAAGGGTTCGCTTTCCTGGGAATTAACTTTTACTTTTCCTTCAAATGTTGACTGCTTCTCATTGCTTATAACTTTTGGCGCAGCAATAACAATCCCATCGGAACTTACAACACCAATGTCATAATCAGGGTTTGTCCAAACAACCTCATATTCAGGAGCAATAAGAGTAGTAAAGAATTCCCTGATTTTTCCAAACAATGTTACTTTTCTATCTATATATGCAGTATCACCAATATTTAACCTTAATGCATTTATACCAAGTTCCTTGGCAATTCTGTCTGCCTTAGCTTTATCGTTTGCATCAGGAACAGGGGTATTATTTCCTTCTTCAAGGACAACTATATCAAATGTCTTACTTGCCGTTGCTCCATCAACAGTAACAGTAGCTGTGATTTCTCTAACAGCATTTCCGCTTCCAGCTGCAGGTCTTGTTACTTTACCAGTAGCAGGATTAATTGCAGGGTTTGTAGTTGTCCATGTAACATCGGCACCTTCAAAGTATGAAATAAGCTGTATGTCATTTTTTACACCCATCATAGTGTCGCCAAAAGACAACAGTATACCAATATTGTTCCCGTTCTGATCTACACCGACACCAATTGACGAAGCAATCCTGTCAGCTTTTTGTTGCGGAGTTTCATTAAATGTATTATAGCCAGCATTTTTTACGACAAGCTTAAATTCACGTCTGTTTTCATTGTTTGTTACATCATAAATAGATCCATCACCAACACCAATGATTCCATCACCATCAAGGTCATATTCCAATGTTTCAGGAACTACGACAGCAGTCAAAACAACTGTCTTATCCTGAGTTTGCCTCGTAACTACTCCAGTTTCAAAAATAACAGTAGGATCACTGCTTTGCCATGTAATATCAGCCACACGTTTAGCATTTGGATCACTTGGCAAATCAGCATTATTCCCAAAATACAATTTTCCATTATATGTGTAAGCAATAGATGGCAATTTCAAATTTTTAGTAACAGCAATCGATCTGTCAGTAACAGACATTCCAATATCTGAATACTTCATTTCCTTCGCATAGTTAGCTGCCATTTCATTGAACAGTTTTTGAGCTTCCGCAGTTCTTTCTTCTGGACTACTTGCAGTTTCTTTTATATTAATAGTAAATGTTTTTGAACTTTCACCAACTTTAACCTTTAATTCACTTGTTCCATCTTTTCCAGAAATTGACACAGTATTACCCTGAACTGGCTGACCATCCAATTCCCAAGAAAGTGAACTTCCGCCAAACGAAGGAGAAACATGGAAGTTGTTCTGAACAGATGTAGTATTGATATCCCCAAGCTGTTCCAAACCTATACCGCTTATAACTCTTTCATTCTTATCGGCTTCTGTTTCTTCTTTCTGCTTTACAACAAAAGTAAAATCATGTGAATAGGTTGTTCCAGTATCATTATTTGAAGCAGTAAGAACAACAACTTTATTTCCTTCACCAAATTTAGGTCTTTTTACTGTTACTTCTCCAGTTAAATGATTTACAACCAGAGCTGTAGTATCGCTTGGACTCCATGTAATGGTTTTCCCTTCTATAGTTACAGGAACATAGAAGTTATCTGTGATATCGCTCGGATCTATAACTGTTGTTTTATCAGAATAAGTAAAATACTTTACATCAATGTTTTCAATTATTCTTTTTATCGTAACGTCATCAGATTCTGGTTCTTTTAAAACTCTTATATAAAACTTCATTGTTTCTCCAGAAGGAATAGACGCTGTAAGATAAACATCAGCGTCAGGCTGTAAGTTTGAAGGTCTTGTAACCTTCGCAACTTCTTCTGAAATTACAATTGCAGGGTTAGAACCATCAACTGTCCATGTAATATCTGTTCCATTCTTGTTAAGTGTAAGCCTAAAGTCATTCATGACATTCATATAATCTTCGCCAGGAGCAAACGAAATATCATCATATGTCAGGCTGTACAAATCATCAACAGCTTTATCAGCATCACTTTTAGGCTGCTTAATTACTTTAAGCCTGAAATATCTTGAAGGTCCAGATATCCCATCTATTGTAGCCGTAAGGTCTACATATTTATCACCTTCACTGAAAGACGGTCTGTTAACAACAACTTCCCCTATTCCAGGTGTAACACTAAGAACAGAAGAATTTGAAGATTCCCAAATAATATTATAAGTAATGCTTTTCTGTGACCCATCGGATTTATATACAATTTCAGTCTTGGACTGAATAGGCGTAAAATTAGTTTTTACATTATTCGGGTCTTCACTAGAAGCAAGCCTAAGATCGCTAACGGATAAGTTGTCCAAAATCCTTGTTGCAGCTTCTACTTCACTTTCTTCTGTTCCTTTTACGGTAAGATAAAAATGTTTAATCGCAAAATCATCACGAGATGCTCCCTTAATACGTACAATAGCAGCCAATCTTACATTAATATCCTTATCCTGCCTTGTTACCTTTCCAGTAGTGGCAGATATAATAGAATTATTAGTGGACTCCCAGTCAATTGTATAGTCGTATCCATAAAGTTTACCTGATTTCTGCAAATTAAGTGAATGAGTGACAGCAGAAGGAATATCCCCTTCCTGTAATCCAAGAACAGAAATAGTCAATCCAGCAGCAACTTGCTCTGCCCTCATCTTATTTGTAAGAACCTGCTTGGAACCAATAATAAGATAAGGCTTAACATTATGGTTCAGAACGTTATCACCATAAGTGTTATTAAATGAAGTACCATCCAATGTTTCACCACTTATTGAACCAGCAACTTTACCAGTATAGTCTGTTATATTAGCAAGTGTGAATGTAGCGCTTTGATCCTGGTCTATATTAAAATACCCTTTCTGGTTCAAAACGGATGAATATACGCTCTGCTGTTTCCATAAACCTTCAGCAGATGAATACATGAATTTTTTGATGGTAGCATTGTTTTCAAGAACCACCAGTTTATTTTCGTCATATATATACCAAATTGGTGCTGAACTCTTATATGCGTAATAATTGTTTCCACTTTTTACAATAACCATGTATGGCGCAGATTCGTCCTGCTCAATTGGACCATATAACCCGCTATCCATACCACCAGCAAATACATTCATAGGAAACAAGCTTAATAATATGGATATTGCAAATATCAGAGATACCGTCTTCACGAATCTTTTTTTCATTTGAAAACCCCCTTTACGTCATTAATGTTGCTAAAAAATTATATAATCTACCATATTTAAAAACAAACAAAAATTGTCTTATAAATATTAGAAAAAAATTATGAAACCTGTTTCTCTTCATTCCCTTCCTTAGTTCTTCTTTTTTTTATGATTTCATCTATTTCAGAATTATTCAATGTTTCCTTCTTCAAAAGTTCCTCAGCTATTTCAATTAAAATATCTTCATTTGCTTTTAAAAGATTAACTGTTTCATCGTATAATGATTTTGACAGTTTCGAAGCTTCATCCAAAATGTTTTCATTGCTTGCAACACTTAAAACACCTGCGCCTTTAGCAAATTCATTAAAATTTATCATCCCGAATTTTTCAGACATCCCATAAGTTGTAATATACTGTTTTATAAGATTTGTCGCCTGTTGAATGTCGTTGGAAGCTCCTGTCGTTATTTCATCTTCGTTTTTAAGTAATAAGAATTCGCCAACCCTTCCAGCATACATAATTTGTATAAGCTTTCTTAAATACTTTTTGCTGACAAGTGATGTCTCTTTTGGGGTCCTAAAAGTAACTCCACCAGCGCCAGATGTTGAAGCTATTATTGTTACCTTGGGAACTTCTTCGTCTGTTAGAAGTTTTGTTGCCAAAGCATGACCAGCTTCATGATATGCAGCTATTCTAAGCTCGTTTTTATCCCTTGAATGACTTTCCTTCTTATCACCTTTCATAATAATTCTCCAAAATGCAGTATCTATATCATTCATATCTATGTATTTTTTCTTTTCATTAACAGCAATAAACGCAGCTTCATTCAGCAATGCCTCCAAAGCAGCGCCACTGAAACCAACAGTCATTGCTGCAATGTCTTCAAGTTTGACACTTGCGTCAAATTTTTTGTTTTTTGCATGAACTTTTAATATTGCCAATCTATCTTCACGTTCAGGCAATGGAACAGCGATATGTTTATCAAATCGTCCTGGTCTGATTAAAGCATGATCCAAATCTTCAATCCTGTTTGTTGCAGCAATTGTAACAATCCCTTCTGTCCCATTAAAACCATCAAGCTCGTTTAATAATGCATTAATGGTTTGATCCCTTTCAGAATTGTTAGTTGTACCCCTTTCAGTTCCTACAGCGTCAATTTCATCTATAAAAACAATACATGGCGCTTTTTTTCTAGCTTTCTTATATAAGTCCCTTACTCTTTTTGCGCCTAAACCAACAAACATTTCAACAAAATCAGAACCACTGACACTGAAGAATGGAACACCTGCTGTCCCAGCAATAGCTTTCGCTGTAAGTGTTTTACCAGTTCCAGGAGGTCCATAAAGAACAATTCCTCTTGGCATCCTGGCACCCATTTCTGTATATTCTTTTGGATTTTTAAGATAATTTATAATAAATTGCATATCTTTCTTCAATTCTTTACAGCCTGCTATATCATCAAAAGTAACATTTGGAATGTTATCTGTTATTTCTTCATTTCTTTGCGCTGGAATAGTCCTCTTGAAAAGCCATATTCCAAATGCAAAAAACAATATAAATCTGATACTGTTAAAAATTTCAGTTACTAATGCGTTTTGGCTTGTTGATTCCACTTCAGTAACACTTATTCCTTTTTTCAAAAGAAATTCTTTAAAATCTGCCGTTTTTGGATTTTGGGTATAATAATACTTGTCTTCATTATCCTGGAAGCTGAATACAGGTTTTTTCAAATCAAGCGCAACAGCTTTTACTTTACCTTCATCAACCATTTCTAAAAATTCAACATATGAAACTTCTTGCGGAACTTCCTGTTGCTTAATATTCGCAGAATATGAATTTAAATATAAACCAAAAATAAAACATGCTATAAAAGTCAAAATAATAAATCTGTTATTTTTGTTAAGCTTGCTTATAAATTCCTTTATTTTTTTCCACATGCTGATTTATACCCCCTTGCTACATATACTTTTATATGCAAAAACATTCATCCCCCACCTGTAGAGGTAGAGATCTCCTGTTTTAAATTTTATATAAAAACATCTATGTAAAAAATATATATTTCATTTCTTAAGTTTCAACTATAACATATTATATTAAAATGGCGTAGCAACAGCAACTTTTCAATGTATTATCAAGTTTAACAAAAAAAATAAAATAAAAAAAACATAACTTCCTTCGTAAATAGAACGGAAGTTATGTTTCTTCCCACGATTTCTTCACCTCCATTTTTGACCTCTGTCTGTTATAATCCTTTACGGATTTATGAGCTCCCCCACGTGGCGTCTTTACCATTGTGCGGATGCTTCGCATCACTGCAAAGGCATCTATCTTCCCGACATGAATTTTTTTCTTCTTTGCCATATTCTTTCCCTCCATTTATTTATATTCATTTGAATTATATTAAAATAAGGATTTTAATATTCATTGATATTTAAAAAAAAATAAAAACACCTGCATTTGCAAGTGTTTTTTTGCAGGAAATACCACCATTTGAAAGGGACAACATTAGATTAAAACGCCCCCCCGAGGCTCGGTGATTTGCTGCTGTCTGCTGGGTTCGCTCGGCAGCCTTCAAAGACCCAATCAGAAGTCCCTGCCACTCCTTACTTATAAACCCCGTAACATCATCCATCAATAATTAAATAAGCAATAATAACAAAAAAATTTCAACTTATTAACTGTTTGATTACTTCATCTATTGTTTCAACTTCTATAACCTTTATTTTTTTCAACTTTAAATCAAATACATTGTTTTTCGGAATAAAAACTTTTTCAAAACCCATTCTTTCTAAATCCTTAAGTCGGCTTTCAATATTCGGAATTCTTTTTATTTCCCCTGTCAACCCTACTTCACCCAAAAAAACAGTTTTCCCATCAACGGAAATATTCTTCATGCTTGAATAAATACTTACAACAACACCCAAACCAACAGCTGTGTCTTTTACCTTAAGCCCGCCACCTACCTGCAGATATACATCATGTTTTTTCATATTCAACTTTAATCTTTTATCAATAACAGCGATAAGAATCTGTACAAAATCCTTGTTTAATCCTCCGCAAATCCTTGTAGGAAAAGAAAACGCATTTGATTCTGTTAAAGATTCTATTTCAACGGCAATATTCCTACTCCCTTCACGAATCATCGTTATTACGCTTCCTGTTACTGGATGATCCCTTTCAGTAATAAAATATTTGCTTGGATTATCAATTTCTTTAATCCCTTCATCTGTCATTTCAAACAAACCGATTTCTTCTATATTTCCAAACCTGTTTTTACTTGCCCTTAAAACACGAAGAGTACTTCCTTCTTCAGCTTCAAGATTAAAAACAGCATCAACCATATGTTCAAGTTCCCTCGTTCCCCTTAATTCATCATCTTTTGTCATTTGCCCAACAAAAAACATTACAATTGGTTCTTCCGTTTCCTTAGCTTTCTTCAGAAGCGTTGAAGTACAAAGTATAATTTGTTTATCACCACCTGGAACATTTTCTATATCAGGTGAATAAATCATTTGAATTGAATCTATAATCACAAACTTTGGTTTAATGGAATCGATATCTTTAAGTATATGGTTTAAATTACATTCTGCCTTTATATATAAGTTTTCAGATATTTTCCCTTTTAAAATCCTATCAGCCCTTAACTTTATCTGGGATTCACTTTCTTCGCCGCTTATATATAATGCATTTAATCCCTGTTCAGCAAATTTGTTTGCAATATCAAGCAATAATGTCGATTTTCCTGTTCCTGGAGGGGCTGTTATTATATTTACACTGTCAATTACAACTCCTCCCCCCATAACCCTGTCAAATTCTTTAATTCCAGACTCATATCTCTTTAATGCATTTGCCTTTACTTCCTTCAGTTTTACAGGAAGACTAGTGCTAGTCATTTTTGATGCAGTATACGCGCTTTTAACTTCTTCTTCAATTATCTCTTCTTTTAATGTATCAAATGACCCGCATTGTGGACATCTTCCTATATATTTTACAGTTTTATAACCACATTCCGAACATATAAAATTCCTTTTTATTTTAGGCATCCTTATCACCTTCCTTTAACTTACTGAAAAATTTCAAATCCCTGTAATATGACAAAAACATATATATGCATGGGAGAAGGTATATCACCGCAATATTATATGGAGTAGCAACCGTTACTGCAAAATCATATACTTCATAATAATCAGCAAAAGCAATAAGATATAAAGCTATAATTTGTGCTCCAAGTTCATGAATTCCTATTATAAAAACGCCGCCAGCAAAAAACAGGACAGCTATAAAAATTCCCTTTAAAACATCATTCTTGTGATTTATCATATATGGGAAAAATAATATAGCTAAAAACGATATCACTATAAAAGCTACAAAAATAGGCACTGAAACAGCCTTACTTGAAATCCCTAAGCTTGAAAAAAGGCTTGCCCTGAACATATATTCATATACATTAAAAGAAATACATAACGAATAAATGGCGTACAACAATATAACAAACAAACCCGAATGTTCAAATATATAATTTTTAAGATATTCCTTAATCCCTGGATTTTTTCTTTTTTCCAAAATTGAATTTAAGTTTATTTTATTAATGTCAATACTTTTAAGAAGCTGCCTGTATTTTATTAAAGTACTTATTACTATGCATACAATCGCCCAAATTTTTACAGCTTTTATAAAAGTGGAATACCAGAACCCATAAGGATTAATTTCTGTAAAAAATGGGAAAAATACTGCAAAACAAAAAATCCCCCAGAATATATAAAATGCAAAAGTATTTTTTATGGTGGTAAAAAAATCATTTTTTATCACAAAAAACACCTCCCAAAATACAAAAAACATGCATCATCTATAATTATATAATCATTTCTCGCGTTTGGCAATAAAAAAACAATCCATTACATATCTATAAATAAAAAAAATAGAAGAACAAAATTGTTCTTCTACTTCACTGTGTATAACCTTTTTTATTATAAATCATAAAACCCCTTGTTATTTTCATCAAAAAAAGGATTTTCTTCTTCATCAACTTTCTGAACAATATACTGAACCCTTCCTACAAAAGTAGCAAATCCCATTTTAGGAAAACGGGGATCAGTTTTGTCCAAAATTACTTGAACCTTTGCACCGTTTTCGTAATAATCCCCTTTACTATAAACCCTTACTATTCTTCCTTTTACCAATTTACTCGGATCCCTTGTCCCTTGGTTCTCTTTTTCGATGATAAGAACCAAATCACCTTTTTTAAGCCTACTTGGGTATTTTGCATCTTCGCTTCTGTTCTTAAAATGATTTATCGGCAAAAATACCACCTCTTTCATTATCTTTTGCATATTTTATTTTTTTACATATTTTTTAATTTAAAAGACTATGTTCGCAATTCATCTCCCACCTGAAGAGGTGGGAGTCTTCTTGCTTATTTACGGTGAACATCTCCCACTTATAGAAGTGGGAGCTTTATGAGAAGTTTGGCTATGCCCTTATTCTCATAGGCGTATCCACATCGCCTCTACAGTATAAGACCGAAAGGTCTACAACATTACTTTTCTTAAGAATATTTAATGCACCATTTACGTCAGCATTTATTAATTTTCCAGTTTTAGTTTGATATAATCCTCTCTTAATTCTCTCACCAGAAAATGTGTATTCTTGAGGATTGTCTTGATTGTATTTAGGTATTTTATCTCCATCAAAGAAACTAGCTTTACTTGTATAGGATTCTTCTTGTTTAACAAAATTGATTCCATATAACTTACATAGATACTCTAATTTCTCTTTTATATTACCTACAGGTATATTAACAAAATTTTGATTATTAACCTTGCCTAAATTAATATTTTTTTGAAGTGTTTCGTTATAGCCTATAACTAAATTACCTATTTTATTATCTAGGCAATAGTTTATAATATACCTACAAGTTTTATTAATATAATCATTTACTTGATTATTTCTTCTTATAGTTATTAGAGCCTGTTTTTTAGTAGTACCTTTAATACCTTGTTTGTCCTTTATAGATTGAAGCCTACTATTTTGCTTATTATACCACTGGTTTATAGATTTTAACTTCCTACCGTCAATAATGAATGATTTACCTTCTGAAGTAACACACGTAGCAAGATTATTTAATCCTAAATCTATTGCAAGTGCTTTATTGGTATCTAAATTACTTTGAATTTCTTCTACCTCGTAGGTATATTGAATTTCAAAGAACCTTGCTTTAAATTTAGGTATAATTCTTATTTCTTTAATTTTCTTATCTTCCAGTATTGGCGGTAAAGTTATTTTAATAGGCTCATGATTTTTCCTAAATGAATTTGAGTATGGAATAATGAGTTCATTTCCATTTAGCCTTACGAAACCAATTATTAAAGTCATGAATTCATCTTTAGGTAAATACTTTGGAAGTTTTATTGACCTATAATCATATTTACCTTTCTTGGCAAGTCTTAAAAGACCAAAGAAAGATTTAAAGCATCCATCAACTTCTTTTAAAATCTGTTGAGCCATATTACTATTCAAGAGTTTATAATTTTCGTTGTCTTTACAAAGAACATAGTTTTTATTGTAGTTTAGATACTCTTTTTCTCTAAAGTAATATTGACGAACATTATATACTCCTACATTGTATAGGTTTTTAGCAATACGACATAACTCCCTTAAATCAAGGTATTGTTGTTTAGTTAAATGTTT
>Ga0209537_1000835_pt1 | contig 36722 bp, 35 predicted proteins | sample BioPla4DNA1_FD_187698 | JGI IMG/M metagenome (GOLD analysis project Ga0209537, IMG submission 187698) | Biogas fermentation microbial communities from Germany - Plant 4 DNA1 (SPAdes) (version 2) | ecosystem: Engineered > Bioreactor > Anaerobic > Digestate | place: Bielefeld, North...
TTAAGACGAGTTATTTCTTTTTGAGTCATATTGAATGTCTCCTTTCGCATACATGACATTTTATCAGAATAAATTCAATATGACATTATCATAGAATAACTACAAAATTTTATAAAAAGGTGTTGACAAAAGTTCTTTAGGGTGTTAAAGTATTATAAATTATTCTTTTAAAGTGGTATAATGAATCTTAAAAATCCATAATATTAAAGACGATGATGAAGAGGAAAACTATCGGCAACTAATCACAGCGAGCTGGGTATGGTGGAAGCCAGTATTAGACTGATAGATAATAGCTCACTTCGGAGTCTCATAGCTGAAATCATAAGCTTTTATGATAGTAGGTTATGATGTTTGCCTACATTACAAGGCCAGGGTTTGGTAGAACCTAGTGAGGTAGTGTCCGTGAGGACATTACGAAGTAGAGTGGTAACGCGCCAGTGCGCCTCTATTATATAGCAATATATAATAGAGGCTTTTTGTTTCTATATAGATAATAAAGATTAAATACATATATGCGCATATATGGTTACTGGGGGGTGGTTGCATTTATTAGCGACATTGGACTCATTAAGAACTTTGGAATAATTCTTAAGATGATAAAAGAAGAAATTGAGAAAATTATCAAGAATATGTTAAAGAAAATAATAAAGGAGAGTGTATATACGTGAAAAAGACATTGGCTTTGTTTTTAGCATTGGTAATGATGGCAAGTTTTCTTGTAGGCTGTTCAGCAGGTGGAACAGGTGGTAGTGGGGATTCAGATACTATTAAAGTTGGTTTGAACTATGAATTATCAGGTAACAACGCCTCTTATGGTACAGACCTAGCCACTGGGGTAGAGATGGCTTTAAATGAGATAAATGAAAATGGTGGACTATTAGGAAAAGAAATAGAAATTATCAAGATGGATAATAAATCAGACAGTACTGAGGCTGCCAACGTAGCTACAAGACTGATCACAAGGGAAGATGTAGTAACTATCCTTGGCCCTGCAACTTCAGGTAATACCAAGGGTGCTATCCCAGTAGCATCCCAACATAAGATTCCTCTAGTTTCTGCTTCAGCTACTGCTGATGACGTAACTGTGGATAGCAATGGTAATGTTAGGGAATTTATCTTTAAAACATGCTTCAGTGACTCATTCCAAGGTGTTACTATAGCAAACTTCGTTCACGGCGAATTAGGGTTAAAAAATGTAGCTATCTTAACTGAAAATACCAGTGATTATAGTAAGGGAATTACTGAAAATTTTAAAAAGACATTTACAGAACTTGGTGGAAATGTAGTTATAGAAGAAGCTTACCAATCAAAGGAAACAGACTTTAAAGCTGTTTTAACTAACATTAAGGCAGCTAATCCAGAAGCTTTAATCGTTCCTGGATACTATGAAGAAGTTGGTCTAATTATAAAGCAAGCTAGGGAGTTAGGATTAGATGTACCTGTATTAGGTGGAGACGGCTATGATTCACCAAAGATAGTAGAATTGGCAGGTAGTGAAGCCCTAAATGATGTTTACTTTACAAACCACTACTCACCAATGGATGATGCTCCAGAAGTTGTAGAGTTTAGGGAAAAATTCAAAGAAAAGCACAATATGGAACCAAATGCCTTCCATGCCTTAGGATATGACTTAGGTTACTTCTTCGCTGATGCAGTTGAAAGGGCAGGGGAAGCAGATCCAGCTAAGATCAGAGATGCTATGGAAAATACTGTAGACTTTAAAGGTATCACTGGTACCCTATCAATCGACGAAAATCATAACCCTGTTAAGGCAGTAACTATACTGAAGTTAGTTGATGGTCAACCAACCTTCTTAATGAAGTTAGAACCTTAATCTAGGTGGGGTCCTTCCCCACCTAAGATATAATTGACATGACAGATGGAGTGATAGAATGGAACAAGTTATACAACAGGTAGTAAATGGCGTATCCCTAGGTAGTATATATGCCTTAATAGCATTAGGTTATACTATGGTATACGGAATAATTAAATTGATAAACTTTGCCCATGGAGACATCTATATGATAGGGGCTTATGTAGGATTTGCTCTAACTACTTTCTTTAATTTCGGTTTTTTTCCTGCACTTATAGTTTCTATGTTGGTCACCAGTATACTGGGAATTATAATTGAGAAAGTAGCCTATAAACCCTTGAGGAATTCTACAAGAATTGCAGCATTGATAACAGCCATATCGGTGTCCATGTTTTTACAATATGGCTTGATGTACTTTGTAACACCACAAACTAGGACTTATCCTGAAGTTTTACCAAACGTACAGCTAAAACTCTTCGGCACTAATGCGGTTATCGACCTTAAAAACATCTATATCCTAATAGTTACTCTAGTATTGATGGTTGTACTTCAATATGTAATCCACAGAACTAAGGTGGGTAAAGCCATGAGGGCAGTTGCCCTAGATGGGGATGCCTCTCAGTTGATGGGAATAGATATAAACAAAACTATTTCATACACCTTTGCCATTGGTTCTGCTTTAGCAGGAGCAGCTGGAGTCTTAGTAGGTGTCTATTATAACACCATCAACCCCTTAATGGGTTCCGTTCCTGGCCTTAAGGCCTTTATAGCAGCAGTTATAGGGGGTATAGGAATTATACCAGGAGCAGTATTTGGGGGATTCTTCCTAGGTATAGTAGAGACTGGAGTAAGTGCACTAGGTGGGTCCTTGTATAAGGATGCGGTAGCCTTTGTAATTTTAATATTAGTCCTTCTAATTAAACCTAATGGTTTATTCGGTAGTAACCAGAAGGAGAAGGTGTAAGGAGATGTTTGACATGAAGATTGGGACGAAAAAGAATATGCTAACCTTTGGGCTAGTTTTAGCCATATATCTTGTGGTACAACTACTCCTAAACATGGGAATATTAGACTCCTATATTGAGATAAATATGGTTATTATTGGAATCAATATTATACTGGCAGTTAGCCTAAACCTAATAACAGGTTTTACTGGACAATTTTCACTAGGCCATGCAGCCTTTATGTCCATTGGGGCCTACACATCGGGGATCTTAACTGCCAAGCTAGGCCAACCCTTTATAGTAGGAGTAATAGCTGCTGCCCTAACTGCATCTATGGCAGGAGTGATTATCGGAATTCCTACCCTAAGGTTAAAGGGGGACTACCTAGCCATAGCCACCCTAGGCTTTGGGGAGATTGTCAGGATAATTGGTTTAAATAATGATTATATTGGTGGGGCCATTGGACTTAATGATATACCCCAATATACCAATTGGACCTGGCTATACTTTTCAGTAGTGCTAACCATCTTTATAATCAGCAACTTTATAAAATCCTACCATGGTAGGGCTTGTATAGCCATCAGGGAAGATGAGATTGCTGCTGAGGCTATGGGTGTAAATACAGCCTATTATAAGACCCTGGCCTTTGTAATAGGTGCCTTCTTTGCAGGGATAGCAGGAGCATTACATGCCAACTACTTTTACTTTATTAAGCCTGACAGCTTCGGTTTTATGAAGTCTATAGATATTCTAGTAATCGTAGTATTTGGTGGTTTAGGAAGTATAACAGGGTCGGTAGTAGGTGCAGTAGCCTTATCCATCCTATCCACCCTACTACAGGGTATACCAGAGTTAAGGATGGTCATCTATGCAGTAGTATTATTCTTAATCATGGTCTACAGGCCGCAAGGTTTAATGGGTGATAGGGAGTTAAAATTATTTAAAAAGGTAGGTGTTGTAAATGGAAATGCTAGTAGTAAATAATCTGCATAAATCCTTTGGTGGGGTTAAGGCAGTTACCAATATAAATATGAAGATAGAGGAAGGACAAATCGTAGGCCTTATAGGACCTAACGGGGCTGGTAAGACTACCTTTTTCAACCTTTTAACAGGCATCTACAGCCCCAGTTCTGGTGAGATAGTCTATAGACTAAAGCAGGAAGTTTCCTCCTGTAGTTTTAAGCCAGATAAGATGGTTAAATATGGGGTTTCCAGGACCTTCCAAAATATTAGATTGTTTAAAGAGATGACGGTTTTAGAGAATGTATTGATCGGTTACCACAACAACTTTAAATACAACCTATTTACTTCCCTTTTTAGATTGCCTTCTTACTATAAGGATGAAGAAAATGCCTACGAGGAAGTAATCCAACTACTAAAGAGGTTTAACCTATATGATAAGAAGGACCACTTGGCCAAGAGCCTACCCTATGGTGAGCAGAGAAAGGTTGAAATCTGCAGGGCTTTAGCTTCTAAACCCAAGCTGCTTTTATTAGACGAGCCAGCTGCAGGTATGAACCCACAAGAGACTAAGGAATTGACTCAGTTGATCAAGTGGATAAGGGACGAATACGACTTAACAATTATCCTAATAGAGCATGACATGTCCCTAGTAATGGAACTTTGCGAAAATATCTTCGTATTCAATCACGGTACTCTTTTGGCAAAGGGGACTCCAAAAGAGATTCAACATGACCCTAGAGTAATCAAGGCATATTTGGGAGGTGAGTAGCCTTTGCTAGAATTAAAGGACTTAAATGTCTTCTACGGCGGAATCCATGCCCTAAAGGACGTAAGCTTAAAAATAAATGAAGGAGAAATAGTTACCCTTATCGGTTCCAACGGTTCCGGTAAGACTACTACCCTTAGGACTATTTCAGGTTTAGAAAAGGCTAAATCTGGGCAGATTATCTTTGAAGGGGAAGATATAACTGCAAAACCAGCTTCAGAAATAGTAAAGTTGGGGATTTCCCACGTGCCTGAAGGCAGGAGGGTCTTCAGCACCATGAGCGTATACGAAAATCTAGAGATGGGGGCCTATATAAGAAGTGACAAGGCTGGGATAAGGAAGGATATGGAAAAGATCTTCAACTGGTTCCCTATTCTTTATGAAAGAAGAAATCAAAATGCCATCAACCTATCCGGTGGCGAACAGCAGATGTTGGCCATCGGTAGGGCTCTTTTATCTAGACCGAAAGTATTATTATTAGATGAGCCCTCCATGGGTTTAGCTCCTATAATCGTAAATGAAATTTTTGAAATTATCAAAGATATAAATAAGGATGGGATGACTATCCTCTTAGTTGAGCAAAATGCTAAAATGGCCCTTCAATGTGCTGATAGGGCATATATCATTAAAAATGGTAGTATTGAATTAGAAGGAACTTCAGAAGAACTGTTAAATAACGATTTGGTTAGGAAGGCTTATTTAGGCGGTTAAGCAGGGTTAAAAATCTTTGTCTAGTTATATTGGGAATATTTTTTTCTTTTTATCCAATACTATAAAAGAGAAGATAATGTTGATTTTATATATAGAAAGTTTTATAATTAAATTAAGGAAGATAATCAATTTTTTAACATTTTTGGAGGGATAGGAATGAGAGCTCACGTAGATAGAGACGCCTGCATCAGCTGCGGTCTTTGTACAACTATTTGTCCAGATGTATTCGAACTAGATGATGAGGATATTGCAACTGTAATAGCTGATCCAGTACCAGCTGAACATGAAGCTAGTGCTCAGGAAGCTGCAGATTCATGCCCAACTGATGCAATCTCAATAGAAGAATAATACCTAAGACAAAAGGAACTCAGCAATGAGTTTCTTTTTTTGTTGTTTTTAAGACAATCTTGGGTATATTTAATTTATATGCCTAAAATTCAAAAAATCTAGAGGCAAGGGTATGAAAATTGTTATAATAGTAGGTAGTATTAGAAAAAAACTAAAAATTTAAATTTAGAAAGAGGTCATAAATGAAAAGAAAGTTACCAAAAAAACCACTAACCTATTATTACATCTTAGCCTTAGTACTATTTATAGTAATAAACACCTTTATATTCCCAAGGCTTTTTGAGGAAAAGGTTGAGGAGGTTAATTATAATACCTTCCTAGAGTTATTGGAAGATAGGGATATTGGGGAAGTAGAAGTTACCGATACCCAGATAATCTTTAAGCTTAAGGGGGAAAAGAATAAGATCTATACCACAGGCCTAATGCCAGACCCAGACTTAACCAATAGGTTGGAGGAGGCTGGAGTCAGCTTCAGCAAATCCGTACCCAAGGAAGTATCTCCCCTAGTAAATATCTTGATTAGACTTAGCCCCATGCTAATCTTCTTAGCTATAGGCCATTACCTATCTAAGAATTTGGAAAAGCGGATGGGGGGCATGTACTTTGGAAAGTCTAATGCTAAGATCTACGTTCCAGCCCAGGCGGGAACCACCTTCGATGATGTGGCTGGGCAGGATGAGGCCAAGGAAGCCTTACAGGAGATAGTAGACTTTTTACACAATCCTAAGAAGTATCAGGAAATAGGGGCTACCATGCCTAAGGGAGCCCTTCTAGTAGGGCCACCAGGAACGGGTAAGACCCTCTTGGCCAAGGCTGTAGCCGGGGAGGCCGATGTGCCCTTCTTCTCCATATCTGGTTCTGAATTTGTGGAGATGTTTGTAGGTTTGGGAGCAGCCAAAGTTAGGGACCTGTTTAAACAAGCGCAGGAAAAGGCTCCTTGCATAGTCTTTATAGATGAGATAGACACCATCGGTAAGAAGAGGGATGGGGTTGGAATCAGCGGCAACGATGAAAGGGAGCAGACCCTAAACCAGCTGCTGACTGAAATGGACGGCTTTGATGGCAAGGAAGGGGTAGTAATCCTAGCTGCCACCAACAGGCCAGAATCCTTAGATAAGGCCCTTTTAAGGCCGGGTAGGTTTGACAGGCGTATACCAGTTGAACTGCCTGACTTAAATGGAAGGGAGGCCATCTTAAAGGTTCATGCTAAGAAGATTAAGATGGAATCCGATGTGGACTTTAGGCAAATTGCCAAGGCCACCGCAGGAGCTTCAGGTGCCGAACTGGCCAATATAGTCAATGAAGCTGCCCTAAGGGCCGTAAGGCATAACAGGACCAAGATAACCCAGGAGGACTTAGAGGAAGCCGTTGAAGTTGTTATAGCCGGCTATCAAAGGAAGGGTGCAGTTATCTCACCTAAGGAAAAGAGGATTGTAGCCTTCCATGAGATTGGACACGCCTTAGTAGCAGCCAAGCTTACTAATACGGACCCGGTCCACAAGATTACCATAATTCCAAGGACTTCAGGAGCTTTAGGCTACACCATGCAGGTGCCTGAGGATGAAAAATTCCTCATGTCCAAGGAAGAGCTCTTCAATAAGATAGTTATCCTATGCGGCGGAAGGGCTGCCGAGGAGGTTATGTTCAACACCATAACTACTGGGGCCAGCAACGATATTGAAAAGGCCACTGAACTAGCCAGGGCTATGGTCACCAGATTTGGTATGAGTGAAAACTTCGACATGATGGCCTTAGAGACCGTAACCAACCAATACCTAGGGGGGGATAGTTCCCTAGCTTGTTCACCGGAGACGGCGGCCAAGGCGGATGAAGAGGTTCTAAATATCATAAAAACTGCCCATACTAAGGCTATAAAGATACTTGAAGAAAATAGGCTCAAATTAATTGAGCTTTCTAATTATCTATTAGAGATGGAGACTATTACCGGCGAGAAGTTTATGGAGCTGTTGAATAGTTAATATACTATAATTGGAGGTAAAAATGGAGTTTATTACTACTAAGATGAAGGTTCAGAAGCATATTGCTCTAGTTGCCCATGACAACATGAAGAAGGAGTTAATAGAGTGGGTTGATAGGAATAAGGATATCTTAAAGAAACACTTCCTATGTGGTACTGGCACCACAGCTAGGTTAATAGCTGAAACAGTGGAATTGCCTGTTAGGGCCTTTAAATCAGGCCCCTTGGGTGGTGACCAGCAAATAGGTTCTAGGATTGCAGAAGGGGATATAGACCTTTTAATCTTCTTCTGGGACCCCCTAGAGGCCCAGCCCCATGATCCAGATGTAAAGGCCCTCTTAAGGATAGCAGTCCTTTACGATGTACCAGTGGCTACCAATCGGGCAACGGCTGACTTCATCCTATCATCTCCCCTGATGAATAGCGAATACAACAGAAATATCATCGACTTTAACAAACTTATGAGTAAGAGGACTAAGGAGAAGCTCTTAAAAGATTAATTATTATTAATAGTAGTAAAAGGGCTTGCATTTTACTTTATATAGTGCTATAATTTACCCATAGCTTTAATTCGGTAGTAATAGCAACACAAGAATTTCTGTGTCAACCATGTATCTTCAGCATATATGGAAGAAATTTTATTTGTGTGGTTTACAACGAATTAAAGGCAATAAATAAAATTTCGGAGGTATATGCATGAAAGGTACAGTTAAATGGTTTAACGCAGAAAAGGGTTATGGTTTTATAACTACAGAAGAAGGAAATGACGTATTTGCTCATTACACAAAAATTAACAAAAATGGCTTCAAAACTCTAGAAGAAGGCCAAGAAGTTGAGTTTGAAGTAGTAGAAAGTGAAAAAGGTCTACAAGCTGAAAATATAAATATTTTATAGAAAATAACTACCTCTTGGTGATTTTCACTAAGGGGTTTTGTTTTTTATAGAAAGGTGGTAGAATAATGAGTGAAAACAAGATAGTAGCAAGAGTAAATGGTAAGGAAATCAGCCAAGATGACGTATTAAAATTCCTAAATGACATAGGACCACAAGTGGCCATGCAGTTCAGGTCCCCAGAAGGCATTCAGAAAGTAATAGTGGAATTGGTAAATCAGGAATTGTTATACCTTGATGCTAAGGATAATAAGATGGATGAGGAAGAAGCATTTATACAAATGCTGGAGGAAGCTAAGGTCAACATGCTTAAGAGCTATGCCTTAAATAAACTCATCTCCAATATCGATGCAACTGATGAAGAATTAGAGGAGTACTACCAAAGTCATAAGGAGTATTTCAAGCAGGAAGAAAGCTTGAAGGCAAGTCACATCCTAGTGGATGATGAAAGTAAGGCAGAGGATATAATCCAAGAGATCAAGGATGGCCTATCCTTTGAAGAAGCAGCTAGGAAGTATTCATCCTGCCCCTCCAAGGATGTGGGAGGGGACCTTGGACAATTTACTAGAGGACAAATGGTTCCTGAATTTGAAGAGGCTGCCTTTAGCATGGAAGAAGGAGCCATTTCCCAGCCAGTTAAGACTCAATTTGGCTATCACATAATCAAGCTACAAGAAAGGATACCTGCTGGTATCAAAGCCTTCAATGAAGTTAGAAAGGATATCTATAGGCAGGTAGTAGCCTTAAAGCAGCAGGAAAGGTATTTAGATAAGATTGAAGAATTAAAGGGTAAATACAGGGTAGACTTGAGATTTTAAATGCCCCTGATACTTTAGTTTGAAGATATATTTGTTAATAAATGTAAATATAGTACTAAAAATCTATTAAAGATTACCCTAAGGTGTGGTTTGATTTAATTTAAGACCATCCCTTAGGGGTTCTTTTATTTATAGGATTCTCAATATTCAGCCAATTACTCCCTTAACTGATTAATCCAATATTATTGTGGTATCAATATTACAGAATCTTTAATAGATTATTAGTAAAAATGGAGGTGGTAGCGTGCTAGGGGATAAATACTCCCAACATTTTATAAGGCAGAAGATGATGAGGACCGTAATCCTATCCCTATTACCCATAATTTTAGCTTCTATCTACTTTTTTGGCTGGAGGTCCCTAAGCCTACTAATAGTAGTTACCTTTTTTGGAGTACTTACAGAATACCTCTTTGAAAAAAAGAGAAATAAAAAAGTCTCAGAAGCCGTTCTAGTAACCTGTATACTCTATACCATGACCCTACCCCCCACTATACCCTATTGGGTTGCAGTAGTTGGAATCATATTTGGCGTATTCTTCGGCAAGGAAGTCTTCGGAGGCTTTGGGAGGAATATCTACAACCCTGCCCTAGTAGCCAGGGCCTTCGTCTATGTAAGCTTTCCAGAACCCATGACCATATCCTGGACTAGGGTAGCTACAGGCTTTCCAGGAGGTTTCGGTACATATTTGACCGAAAAGATTGAGCTGGTATCTCAGGCTACACCTATGCTTTTATTTAGAGACACTGGTCAAATGGTACCCTACTCGGACCTATTAATAGGTAATGTGGCAGGATCCCTTGGGGAGACCTGTACTATTTTAATCATCCTAGCTGGTATCTACTTAACCTATACTAGGGTGGCATCCTGGCAGATTATGGCTGGAACCCTAATAGGCTTCTTAGGCTTAAATAGCCTCCTTTATATTTTAGGGCTACCTTCCATACCAAATCCACTATATGGCCTTTTAACAGGAGGTTTTCTATTTGGTACGGTTTTTATGGCCACAGATCCAGTATCCTCCCCTAAGACTAGGGAGGCCAAGTGGGTTTTTGGAATCCTAATTGGAATTATAACGGTTATCATCAGGGGTTACGCCCTCTTCGCCGGCGGTATGATGTTTGCCATCCTGGTAGCCAATACCTTTGGACCTCTCATGGATGAGCTGGTGAAGATCTATAAGGATTATAAGAAAGAAGGAACCAAAAGGGGGGTGGAGGCATGAGGGAGAGATCCTTTATCTATCCTATAATCTTTATGGCCCTTATTACTGCCCTATTTACCTTTTTATTAGCCTTATTAAACCATTCTACTGCCCAGCGGATACAGCTTTTGGAGGATACGGATTTGAGAAAGAAGATCCTTTATGTCTTAGACATAGCCTATGAGTCTGATGAGCCGGAGGAAATCGAAAGGCTATTTAATCAAGATGTTAAGGTGGATAATAGCTTTGAACCACCCATCTATTACACCATGGAAGGTGGAGAAGTTGCAGCCTATGCCCTACCAGCATCAGGCCCAGGCCTTTGGGGCAATATTGATGCCTATGTAGGCATATCGGCTGACTTTACTAGCTTATTGGGCTTGGAATTTATTAAACATTCTGAAACACCTGGCCTAGGTGGCCGGATTTCAGAAGGAGAATTTTTAGAACAATTTAGGGGCTTAGATATATCAAGTCCAGTTGATGGTGAATATATAATCTACCGGCCTGCTCCTGGGGGAAATGTGGATGCAATTGCTGGAGCTACCCAGACCTCTAAGTCCGTAAGGGATCTATTGAATAAGGATATAGACCGCTTCATCATAGAAAGGAGGGGGAAGTAGGATGGCTAAAGACAAATACAGAAAACTCCTTAGGCTAGGCATAATAGAGGAAAACCCTGTAATAGTACAGATAATAGGTATCTGCTCTGCCCTGGCTGTAACAAACCTGATGGCCAATTCCCTCATAATGGGCCTAGGCTTAACCTTCGTTACTGCTATTTCATCCTTGACCATCTCCCTAATTAGGAATTATACCCCTAAGCATATTAGGATGATGGTCCAGGTCTTAATAATAGCAGCCTATGTAATCATAGTAGACATCTTCCTAAAGGCCTATATGCCTGAAATGAGTAAGGCTTTAGGTCCCTATGTAGGGCTGATAATTACCAACTGTATTATCATGGGCAGGGCGGAAGCCTACGCCCAGATAAATCCCCCTATTCCCTCCCTAGTAGACGGAATAGCTGCAGGCTTAGGCTATACCCTAGTATTGTTGGCCATAGCCTTTGTAAGGGAATTGATGGGCTTTGGTACCATCTTGGGCTTTAGGGTATTAGGTGACTGGTGGACTCCCTGGACCATTATGGTTATGCCACCTTCAGCCTTCTTCCTACTGGCCATACTCATATGGATTTTTAATAATAAGAGGAATGGGGAGGTGTCTAAGTAATGGAAATTAGCCCATGGGTAATCTTATTTGCATCCATCTTTACCAACAATATGATACTTTCCAATTTCTTAGGTATGTGTTCCTTTATAGCCGTATCTAGGGAAATACCCACAGCCTTTGGCCTAGGTCAGGCTGTTACTATAGTGCTGGCAATTACATCCATCTTTAATTACCTGCTCTACCACTATGTATTACTACCTCTAGGACTGGAATACTTAAGGTTCATAGTATTTATAATCTGTATAGCTGCATCGGTCCAGCTTTTGGAAATGATAATAGAGAGGTTCTTACCCAACCTCTACTATGCATTGGGAATCTTCCTACCCCTGATAACGGTAAACTGTGCCATCTTTGGGGTTTCCCTCTTTATGATCATCCGTGAATATTCCTTCCTGCAGTCCCTAGCCTTTGCAGTAGGTTCAGGAATAGGCTGGACCCTGGCCATAGTAGCCCTGGCAGGTATAAGGCAAAAGCTTAAAAACGCCCCTATCCCTAAGGGTTTAGAAGGTCCGGGCATTACCCTAATAATAACTGGATTGATGGCCATAGCCTTTATAGGCTTTTCAGGCATCGTCCAGATACAGTAGGAGGGATAATATGAGCACTATCATTATGACCACCATATCCTTATCCATCATATCAGCGGCCTTTGCCTTCCTACTTACCCTGGCAGATAGGACCATAGGGGACTATGGGGAAGTTAAGCTGGTTATAAACCATGAGAAGGAGTATATAGTTAAGGGGGGAGACTCCCTCCTGTCTACTTTAAGAAATGAAAAGGTCTTTATCCCCTCTGCCTGTGGAGGCAAGGGTAGCTGTGGCTACTGTAAGGTGCAAGTCCTTGAGGGGGGAGGGCCAATCCTGGCTACGGAACTGCCCTTTATGAGCCAGGAAGACCTAGAGAAGAATATAAGGCTATCCTGCCAACTAAAGGTCAAGGAAGATATTAAGATTCAAATACCGGAGGAGCTATTTAACGTAAGGGAATACGATGGCCTAGTTGAATCCATCATAGATTTAACGGATGTGATTAAGATGCTTAGGATTAGGCTGCCAGAAGGGGAGGAGATTAACTTCAAACCGGGCCAATACGTCCAGCTCAAGGCCCCTATCTATGAGGGTAGTACAGAGGAGGTCTATAGGGCCTACTCCATAGCCTCTTCACCCCTTAGTAAGGATTATATAGATTTGGTCATCGGCTATGTCCCCCAGGGTATCGCCACCACCTATGTCCACTTCCACCTAAGGGAGGGGGATACAGTAAACATAAACGGCCCCTATGGTGACTTCTATTATCAGGATAATGAGAGGGAAATGATCATGGTGGCCGTGGGAACTGGGGTGGCCCCTATCCTATCCATCCTAAGGTATATGAAGGAGATGAATATTAAGAGGAAGGCTAGATTCTACTTTGGGGCAAGGACAACTAAGGACTTATTTATGCCGGACTTCTTTAGGGAATTAGAAGATAGCCTATACGACTTTAAGTTTATCCCCTGCCTATCTAGGGAGCCGGCGGATAGTGGCTGGGATGGCTTTAGGGGAAGGGTTAACAATGCCATCGACCAATTCCTTGAAGATGGAGAAAATAAGGAGGCCTATCTCTGCGGAAGTGAGGCCATGATCAATTCAGTAGTAGAAGCTTTAAAGAAAAAGGGGATTTCGGAGGACTTAATTTACTACGATAAGTTCTAAGGATGTTAAATACTACCTCTAACAATTAAACTTTACACTGGTGGGAAGGCTGTAAAAGAGCCTGCCCACTATTTTTTTGCTAGCTCAATTGGATGATTTTTCTTGAACTGTAAAATCATAACTGATATACTTATCTTCAAAGAATAGGAGTGGAGGGATAGACATTGAGTAGGCTAATTAGAAGAATGATACCCCTAGTCTTAGCAATAGTTATAACCCTGTTACCACTAGGTCAGCTGGTAGAAGCAAAAGAAGTAGACGTCACAGCTCCAGTCATAGATTTTGCCTATGTGGAGGACGGAGTTTTAAAGTTAAGCATATCGGATAATAAGCAATTGGCATCAAAACCTATTCAATATAGATTAGAACACGAATATAGGTCCTATGAAATAGATAGAAGGGATTATGAAAATTTATACGATGGCAATATATGGAGGGCAAGGGTCTACTCCATCTATGTGGAGATACCTTCTACCGTCTATGTGCTGGTGAAGGATGCAGCTGGTAATGAATCTTCCTATAAGTTCACCATAAAGGAAGATAATATCCCCCTTACTAACAATGTGGCGGACTTTATATTAGAGTGGTTAGCCATAAGGAGGCAATCCATAGTTAATAGGTATGAAGGCTTTGATAATATCTTCCAGCTGGAATATGGGAAGGTGGTCAACGCCTTTAGCCTTTTCAATAAGCAGATACGGGAAAACTACACCAGCTACAATAGAAGGGATATTAAGTTTAAGGTAGATGGCCTATCGGTAAATAAGGATGGGATTATAAGCTTAAATAAGTATGGTCTCTTTAAGGTAACTATCACCCATAGTGAGGATAAAAGCTTTGAGGAGACAGGCTATATCTTAATAAAGCCCAACTGGAGGAATATAGAAGAGAGGAAAACCACAAGTAATTTTAGTCCCTATATAATCTATAAGGATAAGATCAGGCTATCAGACTATTATGGATATGAGGATGATCCTAAGGGTAAGGGGAAAAGCAAGATCGATACCACCTATATGTTGGTATATGATGAGGAGCTGGACCGCCTATACCAAATGGATGAACAGATCCCTCTGGAGTTGAATAAGATATATAATTTTAAGGTCTTAAACTTTGAAACCAATACCCAAGAGGATTTCTACATCATGAGGCAGGAAAGGATCTCTTCTAATACTAGAAGGTTTACAGATGTGGATAAGGACCACTGGGCCTATAAGGATATTAGTTCCCTTGTATCCAAGCGGCTTTTAACTGGATATTCCGATGGAAGCTTTAACCCTTCAGGCAATATTACAGTTAGGGAATTTATGACCGTCTTAAGCAGGTATATAGCATCCGATTATAAAATGGGTAAGGCCATAGTTGGAAATGTAAAGCTACCAGACAGCTCCTGGGGATATATAGAGGCAAAATCCATCCTAGATAGGATACCCACTAAGGAATTAAGCAAGTTTAAATATTATAACCTAGATAGGCCTATAACCAGGGAGGAAGTGGCCTTCCTAATGGATATGGCCCTTGATTTAGGAATACCATATAATACCAACCCTGAGCCCCTAACGGACTTAGCCTTTTCCAATTATCCAAGGGAGGTAAAGAACCTGGTGGATCTGGAAATCTTTAATGGCTACCCTGATGGAAGCTTCAGGCCACAAAATTTTATAACCAGGGCTGAAATAGCAGCCATCTTTGCTAGAATGAAATAATCCTAAGGACTTCCTAGGATTATTCTTTATTGATTCTTGAACCAACTGTTTTGGTATAAATAATATGAATATAAATCCGATTTAAATAGTATAAGAATCCTTACAAGGCTCCAAGGAGGTATATTTGATGACTAGATTTAAAGCTTTAGCTAGAAGGATATTATGTTTAATATTAGCATTTATAATGATCATGCCCACTGGTGTTTATGCTGCACCTAGCAGGGTAACTAGCTGGGAAGAATATTGGGCAGTAATTAAAAATGCCATAATGAATCAGGAAGAACTAATAGAAATTCAATTTGATGGGATTCAAATAAATCCATACCTCATTGCAATCTTAAAACTAGAACAGGAATATGAAAAGACAAAAGAAGACATCCCCTTATATTTAGGAGAATTGAATATAAAGAAAGAAACAACTCTGGCTGAAGAGGGAGAGGACAATACCCTAAAGAGTGCTATTCATACTGTAGAATACAAGCTATCTGCTGATGACTTTAGAGCCATAAGGTCAATCCTTGCTGAGCAGTATGATAATATAAGGAGCAAGAAAACTGAATATGAGAAGATAAAAGGGGCTTATGACTTTATAGTTTTGGAATTAAATGATACTAATAGTAACCTATCAAAGATATTTGAAGGCAAAGACGTTAATAATCCCTATGCCACCCTATTTGCAATGATGATGACAGATTTGGGTTATGATAACGATATAGTTTATGGGCTTGAATCCGGTAGGGTTTGGAATATAGTTAGATTTCAAGGTAAATGGTATCATGTGGATGTTGTTGAAGATCAATTCCTTGTCCCTAAGGATATAGATAGTTTTAATAAAGAAGACCACAAAGATAAGGAAGGGTGTTTTGCCACTGAACAATACCAAGCTGGAGATGAACCAATAATACCAGAATTAATATATGAAATTGACCAGCTTATTAAAAATATGAAAGAGCTAGAAGGGCAGGTAAAGGAGATATCAGATTCAGTCATGTCTCTAAATGAAGTTAGAGATGTGAAAAATATCTTTGAAGTCTTAGATAAGAAAGTAGAGAACTATGAAGAAATTAGAGATGTTATAGACAAGGAACTTGATAGATTTAATGATACTGAATTAAATAATAAATATAATGATTTAAAAGCTGTTATAGAGAATTTTAAAGGAGAAATCAAGAACAAAAAACTGACAATCCTTCATAAGGCAGTAGAAAGAGCTGAATATACATTAGATTTAAGTCATGTTTTAATAGCTTTAGAAGCTTTAGAACTTCTTCCACTAAATAATAGCGATAGAATAGAAATAGAAATAAAAATCTTAGCTCTAGAAAAGGCACTTGTAGCCATTGAGAGGGCTGAAAGAACAAAAAATGAAGAGGATATAAAAAATGCTAAAAATGAAATCCATGGTGCTGAAAATGAAATTCCAGATAAAACATTGGAGAATTTAAAAGCAAGAATTCAACTTCTGGAAGCAACTATTGCAGTGGAAAAGGCAGAAAGGACTTTAGCTGAGGCAGATATAAATGAAGCTATAAGATTAATAGATCTAATAGATGAAGAAGATTATTATAAAAAGTTGCTTGATAGAATCAATGCAGTTATTGAGACTAATGAAGCTAGGGTTGAAGAGCAAGAAAGGATAAAGAAAGCTACTGAAGCAGTAGAAAATGCTGAAGAAGCTGTTAGAAAAGAAAGCCTAGAAAATATAATTAATAAAATTAATATTGCGATTGATTTAATTGAATCTGTAAAAACCCAATCCATTAAAACTATATTGATGGATAGAATAAATAGGGTTATTTTAGCTAAAGATGCAATAATAGCAGTAAATAAAGCTAGTGAAACAATTAAATGTTTTTCAGATAGTGATATTGATATTGCAACTTTGATTGTTGATCTTGAAAAAGATATCGATAAAGCCAAAGATACAATTAGAAATATAGATAGTGATATTAAAGCTAGTCTTCAAAACAAGCTAAAATCCATTGAATTAGCTCTGTCTGCCTTAAAAGCTGTAAATAAGGCTGAAACCTCAAAACCTCTAAAAATTTCTTATATTATTTCTGCTAGAAAAGCTGTAGAAAAAATTGATGAGGAATATTGGGAATTAATAATGTACTTAAATGATAAATTATCCTTTTTAGAAAGTGAGGTTAATATCCAAAATATAGTATCAAAGGCTATCCAGGCTGTTACAAAGGTTGAAAAAAGTTTAAAACAAAAAGATCTTGCAATAGCTAGGGAAGAAGTTGAACTCTTGAAACAAGTTGATGTAAATAAAGAATTGAATTCGACTATAAAATGGTTAGAAGATAGGATAAATGCCACTTCAACCATGATGGAGTTGGAAAGCAATTTAAATGATTATCTTGAACGATTAGACGAAGAGAGTTTAGGAGATTTAATTAAGGATGTTGAAGAAACATTCAATTATAAGTTAGATGAAAGTATTATAATAGAGCGTAAATCCAGATTAATAGTTCTAGAAAATGCAAGAAAAGCTATTGCCTCTATATTAGCTGTAATTGAGGAAGCTACTGAAGAAAACATCAAAGCTGCAGAAGAAGATATAGCAAATATAACCGACAGTAAAATTAAGAAGATCTTGGAGAAAAAATTAGAGGACCTAGTTGCAGAAAAGGAATTAAATGATTTGATTGAATTGGCCCAAAATGCCGTTGAAGAAGCTGAAAAAGTTTTAATAGAAGCTAATGATCCTCAGAATGAAATAACAATAGGGGAAATAAAAGCGAAAGTAGATGAAGCAAATGGACTAGTTAAAAAACTTCCATCTGGAAGTGATAAAAGTGTATTACAAAACATTATAAAGGACCTTAATAAGGCTATAAAGTCTATCGAAACAGTAGAAAGGATCTTAAGTAAGGGTGAAAATATAACTGAAAAGGATTTAAGGACGGCTGAAAATGCTTTCAAGGATATTAAGGGTGAATATATAGCTGGTTATAGGACTAAGATTGAGGAAATTAGAAGACAGCTCAATGAAAATAGGGCTAAAGAACGCCTTAACAAGGCTATCCAGGCACTTGATAAGGCAAAATTAACTCGACTGATAAAGGATGTATCTAGTGCTTGGAAGGCTATTGATGCTTTAGATGGTAGTGAAGAACTAGAAGATAATTCAGGCAATATTATTAATAAAGGATCATTATCAGATCAATTAAAGGAATTGGAGATAGACATAGCTGAAGGGGCAGTAAAAAAGGCTGAAAATAGTGCTCTATATAATAGTAACTCCTTATCAAAGGATGTTAAGGATGCTGAAAAAATAGTAGAGGAAATTAAGAATTCCGATGAAAAGGTAAAACTAAATGCTAGAATTAAGGCCTTAAATATGTATCAGGATCTCCTAAAAGCCTTGGAAAAGGCGGAAAAATCTAAGACTGGTGAAGATATAGTTGCTACAAGGGCTATACTAACCTTATTTGAAGACCTGGTGGATGAAATATCTGGAGAAAGAGCTGATGAAGCAGAAGATGGAGAAGAAGTGGAAGAGGGAGGAACAGAGGAAGTAGAAGAAGATTCACAAGACCAGGACAGGAGTATATACGATAAATTAATAGAACAAGTGAATGGAAGGATACTAAAATTAGAAGAGTATTTGGAAGGTGTAAAAGAAAACGAGGCTGAAGCAATAGCATTAGTGGAGGGCCTTGAAAATATCCTACTGGAAAATAAGGATGAAAATCCATCAGCCACAGCCATATTAGAGGCAAAAATGGCTGTTGAACAACTTATTGATAAAAGACTGAAAACTGAACTGCGAAAGAGAATAGCTGCAGTTGAGGATGTAATTGATGCAAAACTAGCAGTCCTTAGAGCCCAGTCCTATGTTAATGAAAAGAATGTTAAGGATGCTGAGAAGGCTTTAAACAAGGTAGATAGTAAATATGTGGAGATTATTCAAGATTTAAGTGAGAAGATTGCAGATTTAAAAGCTCAGCTGGATATTGAGAAGACAGTTGAAGAGGCTACAAAACTATTAGAAAAGGCTATTAAAAGTAGAAGTGTAACTGATCTAGCTAGGGCAAGAATAGCCATAGACGCCCTTAAAACAATAGACCCACAAGCTGCAGAAGGCTTAGAAGAAATATTGGAAGAATTAGAAGATTCTATTGAAAATGAGGCTAAAAATAAAAAGGCCGCAGCTGAAAAGGCAAGGGAATATATTGATGATGCATTTACAGAGATATGGAATATACAAGAGGCAATAAAATTAATAGTTGAAGGTTCAGAGGCTGAGGAGGCAGAAATTAAAGAAGCATATGATAAGATAAGGCTAGTTAGGACTCAGTTGATAATGGCAGAAGCAGAAGTAAATAAGTTAACTGATAAGAAGGACCTATTAGCTGAAATTACTTATGCTAGAAAGGAATTAGATAAGGTAGAAGATGAAGTAGATGTAAGAGAAGCATTTAGATTGCTAAACTTAGCTTTTTCCTTAGTTCATGAGGCAGAAGATGATATGGGTAAAAGAGAAGCAAGATGGGCCATTACTGTTGCCAGGAAAGCCATTGATAGAATAAACCATCCAGACAACAAGGATCATAAAAGAACTATAACAAATGCTTTAAATGCCATAGAGAAAAAATTAGAAACGGATGATGATCAAGAACTTATAGATTTGGCAATAGAGGAAGTAAATAAGGTGGCGGACCTGCTAGCAAAGGCTGTAAGGGAAGGAAAGGTAGTAGAGTTACGTCAAGACATTGAAAAAGCAATATTTGCAGCAAATCTCGCCATCAATAAAATTAGCGATAATAATAAGGTAGCAAAGGAAACCCTAAGGGAATTTTTACAGGACATAGAAGATGCCTTTAATTTAGAATTAGCTGGTATAGAGAATGAAGAAAGAATACGATTAGCTGAAGAGGCAGTAAGACAGGCAGAGGAAAATAAGGACAATGAAGAAGAATTGGAAAAACTTATTCGTATAGCAAGGTTAAGGGTTAAATTAATAGATGAAAAAATACCTGAGCACAAGGCCAAGAAGGATGAATTGAACCTAAGGCTAGATGTTTTAGAAAGGAACCTAGGAGGTAGGCCTGGAAGCGGAGGTAGTGGCTCAGATGGTGGAGGTTCAGGAGGCAAGGGTTCAGGTAAGGATAAGACACCTACTACCCCAATACCTGATGAATTAAGGGTTATTGAAACCTACCCTATCTGGGGTAAGACCAAGGAATTAAAGGATTCTAATCCAACCCAAGGCCTGTCCCAGAGGGAGATTGAGCAATTGATAAAGGCTGAAAGCCAAGAAAACTTAATTCAAGCCTCTAAGGCCATTAAGAATACTAAAAATCCAGTTATAAAGCTGCAGATGGCAGGTAAGATTACAAATCTAACTTCAGACAACTTTATCCACAATAGGGAAAGTGATAGGATATTGCTGCCAGTGGATTTATTAAGCAGAGGTTTAGGATTTGCAGCCAATATCACCGATAGTGAGCTGGTTAAAGGGTCAAAGAAGCTGGAAATAAGAGCTCTAGTAGATGGCAAGGTAAGAAGCATAACTAAGGACATAGGAAGGGGCTTTGCCTTTGTAGATGGCAGGGCCAGAAGCGTTAGCAAATCTAGATTTGCAATAAGGCAAGGAGTAGTCTATATCCCACTAGACTTCCTAATAGAGCATCTAAATATAGGCTTTAGTTATACTAAGACTAATAACACCATCCAAATCATCCTAAACTAGTTTGAGTGGGAATCTGGGATATCTAGATTAAGCATTTTTATTAGCAAGGAAATTAAATAACAGCCACCATCCTACCATTGGGATGGTGGCTATTTTTTCTCTTTTCAAAAAGGTCTTTTGACTAAACTAAACGGCCTTAATAAGCCCACAGCCTATTCTTTTACCAGCATTGCCGGCAGGCTGGCTCCTGTAATCATCTGGATTTTGGTGGATGATTATGGACCTACCTATAATATCCCTAGGCTTAAACTTGCTGGTAAAGACACTCATCCTGGCATATCCATCGTTTGAAAAAAGCACTGGCAAGTCCCCAGCATGGTTGCCGTGGGGCTGGTCCGTAGGGTTATAATGGCCTCCTGCAGAGCTAAAGGGGTCCATAGGATCTGTTATTTCACATATGCCATATTCATGGATGTGAAAGCCAAAATATACATATCCCCTTAAATCGGGCGCATAGATACTTCCTTTAAATTCAGCATAAGCCCTGTTGTTTATCCTCCTCATAAAAAATCACCTCTTTACATATTATGAAAGAGGGAGGCAGATGGCACCAAATAAGGCACTTTCTATATTAAAAATGCCTATAGATTGACAAATATTAAATTAATAACCGTCCCCATTTTTACACACACTGTTTAGCTTAATATGATATAATTATGATTAGGAACGTTTTCAAGGGGGAGAGCTATGAAATTAGAGCTGTTCGATTTTATCGACGAAACATTGGAACTACTGGAGAAAAAGCAAGATAAGATAAATAAGGCTGCTTTGGAATTGGAAAAGTTTTTTAATGACAGCTTCTTTGTAAAGGATCACTTTTTAAACGTTAGTTATAGGATAAAATCTCCTGAAAGTTTGAAAGAAAAGATCTTACGCTATAACTTCTATATAAAGTATAAGACGCCGGAAAATGTCTTTAAAAACCTATCGGACCTAATAGGCTTTAGGATCGAGTGCAGGTTCGTGGAAGATGAGCGGAAGATCTATAAGGATATATTGGAACTATTTAATATAGAAGAGGAGGATGGATTTTATTCCAACCCCATAAATCCTGCCATCTGGCTAAAGTTAGATGATAAACAACCTCAAAAGCAGAGAAATGGCTTTGAAATATATAAGATAGATGGAAAATATAAGAAGAATGGCTGCGAGCTAAACTTTGAGCTCCAGATTAAGTCCTTAGTAAACCTATTCTGGGGTGAAATCGACCATAAGGTCCTATATAAGAACTTCAACTACATGCTGACTGAAGACTTCTTTAGGGACATCATGTCCTCCATCAAGGACAACTTAACCATGATCGACAGGCAATTGATGCTTCTATACAACCATCTTACTGATATGGATACTAGCGATGCCCTTAAGAAGGAAAATCAGCTAAAGGCCTTGGTTTCAAAGATTACCCACGATATCTATATAACAAAGGTCCGCCAGCAGTTAGGCTTTGTTATTGACTTTAAGAAGACCATAGACGTTATAGTCAACTTCCTCTTTATGAAGGGTAACCATAATGGGGATTCTAAGCTAAGCAAGAACTTTTTAAGGATTTTAAACCGCCTAGATGATATTAGTCAAAATGAGATTAACTTCAACCAATATATAGATTTTGAAAGGGATATCTTCTTCAACGATTGCTTTACTAGGAAGATTGGGTCTAAGATCCTAGACGTAATCAACAAGGATTTCAGGTGGAACCTCCTATTTAAGATTATCTTCCAAATAGAAGAGGGGAGTAAGGCTGACAACTTCGAGAGCTTTATCATCTACTTAAGGTTCCTCTACCATGAAGGTATCATGAAGGCCCTTAGGGATAAGGATATGACAAAGGAAGAAAAGGAAGAGATTACCCAATACCTATTGGATGTAATAGCCAACAGCTTCAATAGGGATATAAGCATAGACTTTATAAATGAGTGCAGCATAAATCGCCTAATCTGCCTCATTAGAAATCTCTTGAAGAATATAGATAGTTTCCAAAAGTGGGAGGAAGAAAAAGAGGAAATTGCCTCAAAGGTATATAATAGCAAATTTAGCTGCTAAAGTAATTGCTATAAAACCCAAGTAGAACTAAATCTACTTGGGTTTTTTATGCTTTAATACAAACTTACACTAAATTGTGCTAAAGTTTAAAAGTGTGATTTGAATCACTGACTAAAAATCTACTTAGGCCTATAATTAAATCAAAAGCAGGATAAAAAAACTACATAATTTATATTTAATATAGATTAGGAGATGATTTGATTATGAAACAATGGGAAGGTTTCAAAGTAGGCCGTTGGACTGAAGAAATAGATGTACGTGAATTTATTCAATTAAACTACACTCCTTATGAAGGAGATGAAAGCTTCTTAGCTGAAGCTACTGAAAGGACTAAGAAGCTCTGGGCTAAGGCAGAAGAACTAGTAAAGGAAGAAGTACTTACTGGGAAAATAGAGATTTGCACAAGGCAATTCTCAGGTATTGCCAACCACCAACCAGGATACCTAGATAAGGAAAATGAACTAATCGTAGGCTTTCAAGCCGATAAGCCATTAAAGAGGCTAGTAAACCCCTATGGTGGCTACAGGATGGTTAAGAGCTCTCTAGAAGCCTATGGGGCCAAGATGGATGAAACCTTAGAAGCCCACTTCAATGAATTTAGAAAGACCCACAACCAGGGTGTCTTCGATGCCTATACTGAGCAAATGAGGAAGGCTAGAACTACTGGGCTACTTACAGGCCTGCCAGATGCTTACGGAAGGGGACGTATCATAGGGGACTATAGAAGGGTTGCCCTATATGGTATCAACTTCTTAATTGAAGAGAAGCTAAAGGATAAGGAGAAGTTAGTAGGACCAGCCACAGAGGACATGATTAGACTAAGGGAAGAGGTAACTGAACAAATCAGGGCCTTGGAAGAAATTAAGAAGATGGCTGCCTCCTACGGTTACGATATTTCCAAACCAGCATCTAATGCTAAGGAAGCTATCCAATGGTTATACTTTGGCTACCTAGCAGCCATTAAGGAAAACAACGGAGCCGCCATGTCCCTTGGTAGAAATACAACCTTCTTAGACATCTATATTGAAAGGGACTTAAGAAATGGCATCATTACAGAAGAGGAAGCCCAAGAACTAGTTGACCAATTCGTAATGAAACTAAGACTTGCAAGACATTTAAGAACCCCTGAATATAATGAACTATTTGCTGGAGACCCAACTTGGGTTACAGAAGCCATAGGTGGTATGGGCTTAGATGGTAGGACCCTAGTAACTAAGACTGCCTTTAGGTTCCTACACACCCTAACAAACCTATCACCAGCACCAGAACCAAATATGACTGTACTATGGTCAGTAGATCTACCTGAAGCCTTTAAGAGATATTGCGCTAAGATGAGTATTGAAACAGGGGCTATCCAGTATGAAAATGACGACCTTATGAGGCCAATCTACGGCGATGACTATGCCATAGCCTGCTGCGTTTCAGCCATGAGGGTTGGTAAGGAAATGCAGTTCTTTGGAGCAAGGGCTAACTTAGCCAAGGCCTTACTATACGCCATCAACGGTGCAGTAGATGAAAAGAAAAGGGCCAAGGACGGATCACTAATTAGGGTATTTGACGATATTGAAAGAATCGAAGATGAAGTCCTAGATTATGATAAGGTTCTAGCTAACTACAAGAAGGTTATGGAAGAATTAGCTGAGCTTTACGTAAACACCATGAACACAATCCACTATATGCATGACAAATATGCCTACGAAAGAGGCCAAATGGCCCTACATGATACCCATGTACACAGATATATGGCCTTTGGGGTTGCAGGCCTATCAATAGTAGCTGACAGCTTAAGCGCTATTAAATATGCCAAGGTTAAACCTATCAGGGATGAAGAGGGTATAGCCATAGACTTTGAAGTAGAGGGAGACTTCCCTAAATATGGTAACGACGATGATAGGGTAGACCAAATAGCAGTAGATGTAGTCAACTACTTTATAGAACAATTGAGGAAACATGAAACATATAGGGGAGCAGAACATACCCTATCCATCTTAACTATAACTTCCAACGTAGTATACGGTAAGAAGACAGGGGCAACACCAGACGGTAGAAAGGCAGGAGAGCCCTTTGCACCAGGTGCTAACCCAATGCACGGTAGGGATTCATCAGGAGCCTTAGCATCCTTAAACTCTGTAGCTAAACTTCCTTACGAAACAGCATGTAAAGACGGCATATCCAATACCTTCTCCATCGTTCCAACAGCTTTAGGAAACAGCGAGGAAGACAGGATCAACAACCTAGTAGGCATAATGGACGGCTACTTCGACCAAAAAGCCTTCCACCTAAACGTAAACGTATTAAATAGAGACCTGTTGATAGATGCTATGGAGAATCCAGAAAAATATCCAACCTTAACCATCAGGGTTTCAGGATATGCGGTACACTTCAACAAGTTAACTAAGGAACAGCAATTAGAAGTAATAAGCAGGACATTCCACGAAAGAGTATAGAAAGGGTGATTTAAATGGCTGTAGCAGGCCGATTACATTCAATAGAGACTATGGGATTAGTAGATGGACCAGGAATTAGGACTGTATTCTTCCTTCAAGGTTGCCCCTTAAGATGCAGCTATTGCCATAATCCCGACAGCCAAAATATGTTCTCTAAACAGCAAATCACCCCTGAAGAAGTATTAAAAACAGCCTTAAGATATAAGACCTATTATAATAGATCTGGAGGCGGGGTCACCTTCTCAGGTGGTGAACCCCTACTCCAGGGAGAATTCCTAGTGGAGGCCTTAAAGTTATTAAAGGAAGCAGGCATCAATACAGCCATAGATACCAGCGGGTTCGGTGATGAAAGATATTTCAAGGATATCTTAGAATTGGTAGATGTGGTAATCCTAGATATAAAACACTACAGCGATGAGGGATATAAATCCATTACTGGAAGGTCTAAACATAGATTTAAAAAATTTCTATCCTATTTAGAGGATTTTCATGGTACAATATGGTTAAGGCATGTAATGGTTCCATCTATTACAGACAATGAAGAGAGCATCTACGGCTTATTTAATGAAATTTCTTATCTAGCGGATAAAATAGATAGATTTGAAATCCTACCATACCACCGCTTAGGGCTAGAAAAATATGAAGAATTAAATCTTGAATACCCCCTTAAGGATATTCCAGAAATGGATAGGTATAAGGCTAAGGAGTTGGAAATGCTTTTAAATCAACTTCTAGAAGAGGAAAGAAAGAGAACTAAACCTGCGGAAACAGCGGAAAAAATTGTATAAGGAAGTGGAACCATCAATTAAAGAAGCCTATAGGCTTCTTTAATTGTCTTTTTTATTTATTGCCTAAAATGAGAGGTGATAATTATAAAAAAATGTATCATATGTGAAAGAAATTGTGTGGAATGTAAGGGGAGTTCCTGCCTACACAACATACCCCTATTATCCAACTTAAATGATGAGGAAGCCAGGAAGATATCAGAAGGGGTAGTTACTAAGGAGTTTAAGAAGGGGGAGTATATCTTCCGAACAGGGGATAAGGCAGATAGGCTCTATATAGTCTGCCAGGGTAAGATGAAAATCTTTAAGTACTTAAGGGACGGTAGGGAACAGATTCTCTATATCTATGGGGCTGGGGATTTTGTAGGAGGGTTTAACCTACTTAAGGAAGACGAATACTGGTATAATGCCGTAGCCCTAGAGGATACGGTGGTCTGTACCCTAAGCAAGAAGAAGTTTGATGAAATCATAATAAAAAACCCAACCATTACCCTGAAGGTACTGGAGCAGGCCTACGAGCGTATAAGGTGGGCTGAAGACTTGGTAGATAGATTGTCTACCATCAGTACCGATGCCAAGGTGGCCAGCCTGCTGCTAAGGTTAACTGACGACTTTGGCACCAGGAAGGGGGATGAAATCATCTTAAACCTAACCATCAACAGGGAAGAGATGGGAAGCTATGCAGGTATTTCCAGGGAGACTATGACTAGGAAGCTGAGGACCTTTAAGGAGATGGGGCTTATCGATTTTCACGGTAATAAGGTAATCATAATCAAGGATGAAGAAGGCCTGAGAGAAATGCTCTAAAGGATTTTCCTTTTAGGGCTTTTTTTCTAGCAAAAAAAATATAGGAAATAAAGGTTTTTGTAATATAAATGTAAATACTTATTGCCATACTAGTTATATAATAGGCTTATAGTAATTGCAGGAGGTGCAAAATGTTAATAAATAGATTTAAAGGCCTTTTAAATAGCCTTAGGCTGAGTTTGAGGAGGTTCCCAGTAACCATAGGAATATCCACCCTCTTGACCCTATCCTTAATCTATTACAATGAGGTTAGGGCTAGCCTTACAACTACAGCAGAAGAAACCATTATAAGAATCAACCTAATCCTAGGAATGGGCATATTACTATCCCTTTGTATTGCTTTACTTGCTGAAAACTTCTTTAATGATAAGAGAAAGATTATAACATCCTATTTAACTGGTCTTATAGCCCTAATACTTTATTATATATTCTTACTAAGGGATTTTGATTTTCAAACTATGACTAGGTATGTAGGTATCATGGTATTTTTAGTCCTAGGATTTTTCTATATCCCTGTCCTTGGAAGGAAGGATATGGATTACGAATTCAGGATTATAGATATCTTTAAAAAGCTATTTGTAACCGCCGTCTACAGCCTAGTTCTACTAATAGGTATATTTGCAATCTTATTCACTATCGATAGTTTATTTAATATTGATATAGATTCTAAGTTTTATTTTTATATATTCCTAGTAATCTTCTTCATTTTTGCAATATCCTATTTTCTATCTAAGCTACCAGAGCTAGGAAAGGTGTACGAAGATTCCTATCCTCAAGCCTTGAGGGTCCTTTTAAATTATATAGTCATCCCACTAATAAGCATCTATACCCTCATACTATATCTATATTTTGCTAAGATTCTCATAAGCTGGAAATGGCCCAAGGGCCTAGTATCCCACCTGGTAATCTGGTATAGCTCCTTAAGTATAGGGGTAATATTCCTAATTACTCCACTATTAGAGAGGGATAAGATAAGCAGGTACTTTAACTTCCTCTTTCCTAAGCTGGTATTGCCAGTTTTAGTGATGATGTTCTTATCTATAGGACAGAGGATTAAGCAATATGGCTTTACTGAAAATAGGTATTTTATCTTAGTCTTAGGAATATGGGTTACTGTCATGATGCTGTACTTCTCCATCAGGAGGGATAGGAAGAATACCTTCATCCCCATATCCCTATCCCTAGTAGTATTAATATCAGTTTTGGGACCTTTAAGTAGCTTTAATATATCAAAATATAGCCAAAATAAGAGGTTAAATGATATATTAAGGAAAAATAGTATGCTTTCAGGAATGGGAATAGTTAAGAATCCTGAAATAACTAAGGAAGACCAGAGGCAGATAAACAATATAATCCACTACTTTGCTTCTAAACATTCCTTAGAGGATGTTAAAGTTTTAAAAGATAATTTTACTACCGACCAGATGGAAGAGGTCTTCGGCTTTAAATACCAGCCGGATATCTGGGGTATTGATTCCAATGAAAGGTACTTCTACTATGGCCTAGATGTATTTAATAATCCAATTGAAATCCAGGACTACACCCACTACATCCAACTTACCCAGTGGCTTGATGATAAGGCTGAAGTGGAAGTTGAAGACTTGAAGATTTCAGGTAGTAAAAGATTAAGTATAAGTAGGGGAGATAATAGGGGAGATAAGAATCCTTTCATAATAGATTTAGAAGAAAGGGCTATAGAGATAGTTAAGAAATTGAACTTGGAAGATAAAAATCTGATTAAACCAGATGAGATGAGCGTAGAAATCCATGGGGATATGAAGGTTAAGATTATCTTTACTAATATATCTGGAGCAGAAGTGGACGGTAGAGTAGAAATTAGAAATCTAGAGTATATCTTGTTGTTAGATTATCCTTATTAGATTATAGATTAAGAGGAAGGTGATTTTATGAAGGAGATATATTTAGCAGGAGGATGCTTCTGGGGAGTGGAAGAATATATGTCAAGGCTGGAAGGGGTAGTAGATACGGAAGTAGGCTATGCCAACGGCCATAAGGAAAACCCCAGCTATGAAGAAGTATGCACTGGCATCACCGGCCATGCAGAAACCACCTATGTTAAATACGACGAAAATATCATCAGCTTAGAGGAACTTTTAAATAAGTTCTGGAAGATTATCGACCCTACCCTTTTAAATAGGCAGGGACCAGATATAGGCCACCAATACAGGACCGGCATCTATTATGTAGATGAAGGTGACCTTCCTATAATCATGAAGACCCTTAAAGAGCAGGAGAAAAAATACCATAAGCCTATTGTAACGGAAGTTGAGCCCCTTAGGGTGTTTTATCCAGCTGAGGAATACCACCAGGATTACCTAAAGAAGAATCCTGACGGCTACTGTCATATAGATTTAAGCATAGAATAATATAGTTAGCATAGAAACATAGTTAGAGAGAAACATAGTTAGATAAAATATAGTTAAATAAAATATAGTTAGATTTCAAATCTATTTAGAATAAATATGTGTTAGAATAAAGTTCTAGTAAAGAATAAAAAAGGAAAATAAAAACTAAAGCACCATAAATTGTGGTGCTTTTTTATAGGTTTTAATTTTAAATTAGGGTTTAGAATTTCATTTGTGAATCTTGGAGGCAGATATGGAAGGATTAGATTTAATAAGAGATTTACCAGCTATATTAGAAGGAAGTCAAAGGGAAGCGGAGGATATAATTAAGGGAGATAAGATAGATTTTCAGGTGGAAAATATCTTAAGGGGAGCTGAGCCAAACCTTTTATACAAATGCGACAACATCCAGGCCATGAAGGACCTCTTAGATAAGGGTTATAAATCTAAGATAGACCTAATCTATATAGATCCCCCCTTCTTTTCCAATACCAACTACAGCCATAGGATAGAGGTCTTCGATGGGGAGAAGAATGTGGCCATAGAAACCCTAGCCTATGAGGATACTTGGAAGGATGGCTTTAAGGAATATTTACAGATGTTAACTAGCAGGCTATTTTTAATGAAAGAGCTACTGTCGGATAGGGGAACTATCTACGTCCACCTAGACTATAGGACAGTCCACTATGTAAAGGTGATTATGGACTGTATCTTTGGTAAGGATAACTTCCTCAATGAGGTTATCTGGGCTTATAAGTCTGGTGGAACCAGTTATAGGTATTTCTCTAGAAAGCATGATAACATCCTGGTCTACACCAAGACCCAGGACTATATCTTCAATCCACAGAAGGAAAAATCTTACAATCGAGGCCTTAAGCCCTATAGGTTTAAAAACGTAAAGGAGTATCAGGATGAAATTGGCTGGTATACCCTAGTAAACCTAAAGGACGTATGGCAGATCGATATGGTGGGCAGGACTTCAAGGGAGAGGGTAGGTTACAGAACCCAAAAGCCTGAAGCCCTATTAGAAAGGATTATCCTCTCTTCATCTAATGAAGACTCTATAGTGGCAGACTTCTTCGGTGGCAGTGGCACTACCGCCCTGGTGGCTGAGAAACATAATAGGAGGTGGATTAGTTCGGACCTAGGAAGTATTTCATCAGGCCTAATAAGAAAGCGCTTAGGTAGGGAACATAGGCCTTATAGGATCCTTAATAGTAGCCCATTAAGGTGGGAGGATAGGCTTAAATTACAAATTGAAAAATTAGACATAAATTACCATAAGATTAAGTTTTTGGAATATGACCTGGACCTATCTCAAATTAAATTAAATAAGAAGAATAGGGAAAAGGTGGAAAAACTTCAAAATACCAATTCCTTAGCCTTTATTGATTACATAGCCTTTGGCCATTTGGAAAATAATGATGAGATAATTATCGAATATGAGGAATTAAGAAGGCCAGATAAGTTAATAATAGATACTGAAATGGAAGTGGATTTAAATCTACATTCCATCATACGGATAGTAGACGTCTTTGGCCAGGAGTATGTTCAAAGACTTAATGATTAACAAAAATTAATTTTTTATTTTATATTTTCATATGTACAAGTTGTAAAAAATAGGTTAATATTAAGTTATACTATATTTTAGGAGGATAAGTATGGATAGAGATAAACACATCCACGATGAAAATTGCCAACACGACCATAATCATGATTTTATGGATATAATCAACTTGACTACAGAAGATGGAGAAGAAGTTGAGTGTGGTATCATAGGAACCTTTGAAGTAGAAGATAAGGAGTATATGGCTCTATTAGATCTAGAAACTGAAGATGTCCTACTATTTGCCTATACAGAAGATGAAGAAGGCTTCGAACTGGCACCAATTGAAGATGATGAAGAATTCGATATAGTAGCAGAGGCTTACTATGAGCTTTTTGATGATGAATTCGATGATTATGAAGAATATGAATTTGAAGATGAAGAGGATGAAGAATAAAAGTACTTTGCTTATGCAAAGTACTTTTCTGTAATTTTTGAGGGAAGATAAATATTTCTAGAAAAGATTTGAGAACCCAGTATCATTTAGGGTATAATATAATGGACAACTAATATTTAGGAGATGAGCAGCATTTGAGTAGCATCAAGGTATATAATACATATTCAGAATATTTAGTAAAACGCTTTGGAGAAAAGGTTTACAAACTCCCCATAAGTTTGCCACTAACCTGTCCCAACAGGGATGGCTGTGTAGGCACTGGAGGCTGCACCTTCTGTGGGGAAGAAGGAGGCTCCTTCGAAAATCTATCTAACCGCTTGTCCATAAGGGACCAGCTCCTTAAAAATAAGGAATATATCAGCAAGAGGTATAAGGCCAAAAAGTTTATTGCATATTTCCAAAATTTTTCAAATACTTATGTACCACTGGAGGATTTTAAGGATAATATCCGCCAGGCCATTATAGATGATATAGTGGGCATTTCCATATCCACTAGGCCCGATTGTATTAGGGATGATTATTTAAGATTCCTAGAGGAAATAAAAAAAGAATATGATTTAGAAATAACTATAGAATTAGGTTTACAGTCTGTAAACTACCATAGTTTAATTAGGATAAATAGGGGACATACCCTGGCTGAGTTTATAGATGCGGTCCTAAGGATAAAAAGGGCCAATCTAAGAGTCTGTAGCCATCTTATACTGAACCTACCCTGGGATGATATGATAGATGTCATAGAAAACGCCAAGATCCTATCGGCTTTAAATGTAGATGAAATTAAATTACACTCCCTCTATATAGTGGAAGGGACTGAGATGGCTGAACAGTTTAAGAGGAATGAAATTGCCATGGTCTCCAAGGAAGAATATATGGAAAGGGTAATCACCTTCTTAGAGCATCTAGATCCTGAAATAGTAGTCCAGAGGATTATAGGTAGGGCTCCTGAGGAAAACACCCTATTTGTAAACTGGCAGGAATCCTGGTGGAGGATAAGGGATGAAATCGTTACCACCATGGAAGAAAGAAACAGCTTTCAAGGGGCTAAATTTAATTACCTAAATGGTAAGGCTTTAAATAAATTCCAATAAAACAAAAATAAATGAAAGGTAGGGGTTTATTATGTGCAAATTCATTTTAGGTGAAAAGGGTGCAGGCAAAACAAAGTGGTTAATTGACAACGCCAACAAGGACATGTTAGAAGGAAACGGGAACATCGCCTTTGTTGACGTTGACCATGACCACATTTTTTCACTTAATTATAACGTCCGCCTTATTAACGCCATGGAGTTCAATGTGGATAGCGTTGAGTCCCTCTATGGCTTTTTGTGTGGAATTATTGGCATGGATTACGACCTGGAAAAGATCTATGTGGACTCCATCTATAAGGTTATCGATTTAAGTATAGATGATTTAATAGACCTCTCTCGAAAACTTTCGGTAATAAGGGAAAAGTTCGGTACCCGTTTCTATATAAATGTTGATTATAGATTAGAAGATATGCCAGAGGAGCTAAAGGACTACTGTATTGAGTTAGAGTTATAATCCTACCTAGTTAAAAACCTCCTATCTTACAGGATAATGTAGATAGGAGGTTATTGTTGTATTAAGGAAAGTTTATGATCTTGTTATTAAATATTAAGTTATTAACTTATTAAGTTAATAAGTGGAGTAATCTATTTATTTTATTTTCATCTTCAATAAATTTTTTAATGAAGTATGGGCCATTATAAATATGATATAATAGATAATGCAGGGACATTCCCTGCATTATCATTTAAAGATATTTTGAGGCTACTTAAGTCTGAAGGTACCACAATCGGTCTCATCCACTGATTTAGCGTTCCTAGGCTTTATTTCAATTTTTCCAGCTGTACAATATTGACCATCTTTATTGTAATGGCAGTTATTAACTACACATTTAACTCCTTCAGTTATTTTTTCATTATGCATATTTATGCTCCTTTCAAGGTGAAATTTGTGGACAATTTTATTTTCTGCACTTATAGTTTATTTATACAGAAAAAAGAATGTAAGGTAGGTATATATATGGCTAAATTGGAAAGATTAGATAAGGTTTTAGCTAACATGGGATATGGAAGCAGAAAGGATGTAAAATCCTTTATTAAAGCTGGCCTTGTTAGCGTAAATGGTAAGATAATACTTGATAATAGTTTTAAGGTGGACCCTAATAATGACATGATCCAATTTAAGGATGGGGTGGTAAATTATAGAAAATATGTTTACCTAATGATGAATAAACCTCAAGGCTTAGTATCTTCCACCGATGACCCCTTCTCTAGAACTGTCATAGATCTACTGCCGGAAGAATACTTAATATATAAACCCTTTCCTGCAGGCCGCCTTGATAAGGATACGGAGGGCCTATTGTTGTTAACCAACGACGGCCAGCTGGCCCATCAGCTTTTATCCCCAAAGAAGGGGGTAGATAAGACCTACTATGTGGAGGTAGAGGGCTATGTAGATGAAAGCTACATAGTAGCCTTTAAAGAGGGGGTTGTTTTGGATGACGGTTATAAATGTCTACCAGCCCAGCTTGAAATAATCCAGCCGGATCTTATCTCTAAGGTATATTTGACCATCCAGGAGGGTAAATTCCACCAGGTTAAGAGGATGTTCCAAAGCTTTGACATGAGGGTGGTATATCTAAAGAGGATTTCCATGGGTCCTTTAAAGTTGGATGAAAGTTTAGCTAGTGGTGAATTTAGGGAACTTACGGAAGAAGAATTAAGTCTATTAAAAAGTTGATTTCATATGATATAATAAGAGAAAATAGAAATTAGAATGGGTGTTATAATTTGAGTATCAATAGGAGGAATAGCGTATTTAAACGTTTCTTTGAACTGAGGTCTTCCTTGATTATGCAATACGGAAATGGAGATCTTACAAAAAGGGAATTCCTAGAACAAAATTTTGAATTAGTCAGAAGGACTAATTTAAAACCCTTTTTAAGGGTAGATACATACGAGAAGGGCTTATTTAATTATCAGTACTACAATGTCCTAGCCAAATATTATACCATGCTGGCCAAGGAGATTAGGAATAGGAAAAAGCACCGTAAGTATTACAATTATTACCTAAATAAGGGGAACAACTACTACCACGAGAAGGATAAGGCAGCCTTAGCCTTGCTTAAACTTATTGAATTTAAAGGGGTAGAAGCCTACTTTGTAGAGATGGATTCCAAATCCCTAAGGGATAAATTATTCGAAATAGTCCTACTGGATTATGAGGAGGCAATTTTCCACTCCAAGGCCCAATGGCTGTTGGATATCCTTAGGGAAGAGAAGGTCTTTATTGAGGAGAAGAAGGTATCTTTAATCGATGACTACATCAATGAGACTTACTAATAGCTTTAGCTTATTAATTTAAATATTGGAAAATGACATTAAAAAATGCTTAAGATTTCTAGTTAATCTTAAGCATTAATTATTGTATTAAGTTGTATTCCTAATTCTTATTGGCGATTATCTTAACTATCTCCTCTAAGGAAGAGTTATTAGGAATTTCATATTTACCCGATCTTAGATTCCTATCTAAGCCCATCTCCTGAGCTTTTAAAACGAAATCATTTTTACTAGAGATTAATCCACTAGCCTCCAAGATAGACCCTATGCCTGAAGGTAGGGTACCTTCTGGTATATCTACAGTAACCATCCTGCTTTGAACTTCATCACTAGGATTAGGCCTGTCCACATTGTCTCCTGCTGAATCCCTGTCATCTTTCTGGTCATCTTCCTTATCTACAGTATTTTCATCATCCTTTCCATTTTCATTAGCTTCTTCTTGGTCATTATCTTCATTCTGGCCAGTGGCAATGTCCTTAGACTCATCTTCAACTTCTAATTCATTTTCTACTACCCTAGTTGGAGGATTTACCCCGTCCTTATGGAATAAGATGTCCAATCTCCAGCCTATTATTACCACTACAGCTGCAACTATGGCGATCATAATAAGGTAGTCGATGGATTCATATAGTAAATCCTTGAGTTTTTCAATAAAGTCGTTCACCATTTACACCTTCTTTATGTACTTAAAGTTTTTCTTTAACAAATACTGTATTAGTATATAATAATTATAGCACAAGAATTGGGAAAAGGTGATAGAAATTGAAGGAAATAATAATACAGAAGAATGAAAGCCAGCAGAGGTTGGATAGATTCTTACAAAAATATCTAAACAAGGCTCCTAGAAGCTTTATCTTTAAGATGATTAGGAAGAAAAATATCAAGGTCAACGGCAAGAGGGCAGAGCCTAATATAATGCTTAATGAAGGGGATAGGATCCAGCTCTTTCTAGCTGATGAGACCATAGAAAATTTCAGGGAGGAAAAGAAGGTTATCAAATCTAAAATAGCTCCCAACATAATCTATGAGGATGATAATATCCTCCTTATAAATAAGGAGGTGGGTATCCTATCCCACGGGGCAGGTGGATCCTTTGAAGAAAATGTGGTAGATAGTATAATCCAATATCTAATAGAAAAGGGGGAATATGTACCTAGAATCGAAAGGACCTTTACACCCTCTATCTGCAACCGGCTAGATAGGAATACCTCAGGCCTTATAATAGGAGCTAAGAACTATGATAGCCTAAAGCTTGTAAATGAGGCCATGAAAAGGGGCCACATAAGGAAGTTCTACAAGACCATAGTAAAGGGTAGGGTAGAAAGGGAGATGAGGGAGGTAGCCTACCTTGCTAAGGATGAGGATAGGAACCTGGTGGAAGTAATGGAGGAAGATATGGAAGGGGCTAAAAAAATCGTCACCAACATCACTCCCCTAAAATACTCCAAGGGCTATACCCTACTGGAGATAGAGCTTATAACAGGTAGAACCCACCAGATTAGAAGCCATCTTTCAGCCCTAGGCTTCCCTATAATTGGAGATAGGAAGTATGGTAGAAAGGCTGTAAATGAAAGCTTTAGAAAGCAGTATGGCCTAGATAACCAGTGGCTTCATGCCTATAAGTTGGAGTTTAATGGCCTGGAGGCACCCTTAGATTATCTAAATGGAAGGGTCTTTACAGCCCAGGCCAGTAGGAAATTTTTAAACATAGAAAAGGATTTATTCAGCTAGTATTAATTTAAGGACGATAAAAATGCGAAAGGACCAGGATAAAATCCAGGGGCCTTTCGCATTTTTTGTATTAAAGAACCCTAGGTGTAAATTGATTTTGTGATTGCCAAGTCTAGTATAGCTGCAATGAGCTTGTAAATTTCCCCTGCTAAAGAAAAGAAATCTATAATAAAAAATCCCCCCTCCTAATATACATAGTATATAGACTATTTACAAATTCGTATAAAGGAGGGTATTATGAGGCGGCTAATAATCTTTTCCCTGATCATAGCAATTATCTTATCAGGATGTTCAAATAAAGCAGTAGAGGAAAAGGCAGAATACCGATGGGTGTATTCAGGTGAAGTTACAACCTTAAATTACTTAGTTACCTCATCTACTAATGAATTCGGCCTAGTGGCAAATCTAGT
>Ga0209537_1000836_pt1 | contig 36719 bp, 49 predicted proteins | sample BioPla4DNA1_FD_187698 | JGI IMG/M metagenome (GOLD analysis project Ga0209537, IMG submission 187698) | Biogas fermentation microbial communities from Germany - Plant 4 DNA1 (SPAdes) (version 2) | ecosystem: Engineered > Bioreactor > Anaerobic > Digestate | place: Bielefeld, North...
GAAAGAGGAATAACAATCTCCACATCCCACGTAGAGTATGAAACAGCAAACCGTCACTATGCACACGTAGACTGCCCAGGTCACGCTGACTATGTAAAGAACATGATCACAGGAGCAGCTCAAATGGACGGTGCTATCTTGGTAGTATCAGCAGCAGACGGTCCTATGCCACAAACAAGAGAGCACATACTATTGTCAAGACAAGTTGGAGTACCAAAAATAGTAGTGTTCTTAAACAAGGAAGACCAAGTAGATGACCCAGAGCTAATCGAATTAGTAGAAATGGAAGTAAGAGAACTACTATCAGAGTATGAATTTGATGGAGACAATACTCCAATAGTAGTAGGATCAGCCTTAAAGGCACTAGAAGATCCAGATGGAGAATGGGGAGATAAGATAGTTAAACTAATGGAAGCAGTAGACGAATACATTCCAACACCAGAAAGACAAGTAGATAAGCCATTCTTAATGCCAGTAGAAGACGTATTTAGTATAACAGGAAGAGGAACAGTAGCAACAGGAAGAGTAGAGAGAGGAACAATCAAGGTAGGAGAAAGTGTAGATATAGTAGGATTAGAAGATGAAACAAGAACAGTAGTAGTAACAGGACTAGAGATGTTCAGAAAGATCCTAGAAGAAGCCCAAGCAGGAGATAACGTAGGAGCATTACTAAGAGGTGTACAAAGAGATGAAATAGAAAGAGGTCAAGTATTAGCAAAGCCAGGAACAATAACACCTCATACAAAATTTGAAGCAGAAGTATACGTATTAACAAAGGAAGAGGGAGGAAGACACACTCCATTCTTCAATGGATATAGACCACAGTTTTACTTTAGAACAACAGACGTAACAGGCACCATCCAATTACCAGAGGGAGTAGAAATGGTAATGCCAGGAGACAATGCTAAATTCACAATAGAGTTAATCACACCAATAGCTATGGAAGAAGGACTAAGATTTGCTATTCGTGAAGGTGGAAGAACTGTTGGTGCTGGAGTTGTAAGTAAAATACTTGGATAATAATTAGGATAAAAAGGCTAGGCTTTTAGGCCTAGTCTTTTTTAAGGATTTTATTTGGGTAATTTTGCTTTAAAATGGATAAAATTATAGAGTACAATTTATTTGTTAGAAGATTATTTTATTGACATAGATTTTATTTTGTGATAGCTTATATTAAGTAACAATATGTAAAAAAATAGCTAATGGTTTATGCTCTTAGGTGTGAAAATACTGAAATTAAAGGCAATCTATAAAAGACATATTAGTTTTGTAGGAGGTGTAGCAAATGCGAGATAGAATAACACTAGAATGCACAGAGTGCAAACAAAGAAATTATGTAACTACAAAGAATAAAAGAAATACTTCTGAGAGATTAGAACTTAGAAAATATTGTAAGTTCTGCAAAACCCATACTATTCATAAAGAAACAAAATAGTTATAATAATAAATAGTAAGGAAGTGAATTTATGTCAGCTCAAACCAGCGCTAGTAAGAGAGGAAGATTAAAATCATATTTTAAGGGCGTTAGGTCAGAAATGAGAAAAGTTATATGGCCTAATAGGAAAGTTTTAGCAAACCATACTGGAATAGTTATTATAATAAGTATTATTGTGGCTTTAATAGTTTGGGCATTAGACCTTGGGATACATCGTGTCTTATCATTGTTTATCTAATAAGGTAAGGAGGGAAAGGACCAATTGGTCCTCAATAATATGACAGATAAAGACAAATCTGAAAGTAGAGAAGAAAGGGCCAAAAAAGCCAGATGGTACGTAGTCCATACTTATTCTGGACATGAAAATAAGGTAAAAGCTAATATTGAGAAAATGGTAGAAAACAGAGGTATGGTTGATGACATATTTGAGGTGGTAGTGCCAACTGAAGAATATGTTGATACAAAGGGCGGGAAGAAAACATATAAAGAAAGAAAACTTTTCCCAGGTTATGTTTTAGTAAAGATGATAGTTAACGATGTATCATGGTATCTTGTTAGAAACACAAGGGGAGTTACAGGATTCGTAGGACCTGGCTCTAAGCCAATTCCACTAACAGATGAGGAAGTTAGAGCCCTAGGAGTACAGGATAAACAAGCTCCATCAATAGATTTAAAAGCAGGTGATGTAGCAAAGGTTACTACCGGTCCTTTTGAGAATTTCATGGGAACTGTTGAAAGTATTAACCTTGAAAAGAAAAAGGTTAAGGTATATGTTTCTATGTTTGGAAGAGAAACCCTTGTGGAACTAGATTTTGACCAGATAGAAAAAATATAATATTTTGCTAATAAAAGCTAACAAGCTTTTTATATAGATTTATTCAGTGGGAGGGTTATTCCCGCCAAACCACATTGTAAATTAGGAGGTGCAAGGATTATGGCAAAAAAGGTTATAGCTGTTGTGAAATTACAAATACCTGCTGGTAAGGCTACTCCAGCACCACCTGTAGGAACTGCATTAGGACCTCATGGAGTAAATATTATGCAATTTACTAAGGAGTTTAATGCAAGGACTGCAGATCAGGCTGGAATGATAATACCAGTAGTTCTTACAGTTTATCAAGATAGATCATTTACATTTATTACAAAAACACCACCTGCGTCAGTATTAATAAAGAAGGCTGCAGGAATAGAGTCAGGTTCTGGAGAACCAAACAAGACTAAAGTAGCAACTATTTCAAAAGATAAAATAAGAGAAATTGCTGAATTGAAAATGCCAGATTTAAACGCTGGTAGTTTAGAAGCTGCAATGAGAATGATTGAAGGTACTGCTAAAAGTATGGGAGTTACAGTAGAAGAATAAAAACAAGTGGGAGGAAAATTCCGCTAATACCACAAGGAGGTAAGAAAATGGCAAAAAGAGGTAAAAAATATCAAGAAAGCTTAAAACTAGTGGACAGAACCCATTTATATGATCCACAAGAAGCATTTGATTTAGTAGAAAAAACTGCAAAGGCAAATTTTGATGAAACTGTTCAGCTATCAGTTAGACTTGGGGTAGACCCAAGACATGCTGACCAACAAGTAAGAGGTACAGTGGTTTTACCACATGGTACAGGAAGAACAAGAACAGTTTTGGTATTTGCAAAAGGTGAAAAGGCAAAAGAAGCTGAAAACGCTGGTGCTGATTATGTAGGAGCAGAAGAGCTTGTAGAAAAGATTCAAAATGAAGGTTGGTTAGATTTTGATGTTGTAGTTGCTACACCTGATATGATGAGTGTTGTAGGAAGATTAGGTAGAATACTTGGACCTAAGGGATTAATGCCAAACCCAAAATCTGGTACTGTTACATTTGAAGTAGAAAAGGCTGTTAAGGAGATAAAAGCAGGTAAAGTAGAATATAGGGTAGATAAAGCTGGTATAATAAATGTACCAATAGGAAAGGTTTCCTTTGGTAAATATAAGTTAATAGACAACTTTAATACAATAATGGAAGCTATAATTAAGGCAAAACCAGCAGCAGCAAAGGGTAGATATTTAAGAAGTGTTGTTTTATCCAGTACTATGGGCCCTGGCATTAAAGTTAATCCTCAACAATTATTAGATTAATTATATGAAAAAAATTATAAATTTTATTGACTTATATATAAATTACTGGTATAATCATGACGTTAATTAAATAGGCACCGTAGACAGTAGGGACCGGAAGGTGTAAAAATCCTACCGAGGTGAGATTTTTACTAATCTTAAATTGAGATTAGAGGTCTCTTCGTGTCTACGGGGAGGCCTTATTTGTTTGGCCTTTAGGAGGTGAAATAGTTGAGCAACAAAGCTTTAGAAAAAAAGAAGCAAATAGTAGAAGAAATTAAAGAAAAGATAGAAAAGTCTCAAGCTGTAGTTTTAGTAGATTATAGAGGATTAAATGTAGATGAGGCAACACAGCTAAGGAAAAAGTACAGAGAAGCAGGTGTTGAATACAAAGTCTACAAAAATACACTAATGAGATTTGCTTTTAAAGATGCAGGATATGAAGAATTCAATGAATACTTAACTGGGCCAAATGCTGTAGCTTTTGGATTTGATGACCCAGTAGCACCAGCTAAGGTTACTCATGAATTTGCAAAGGAACATGAGAATTTAGAAATAAAAGCTGGTATTGTAGATGGTAAAATTGTGAGCATAGATGAAATTAAGAGACTAGCTAACTTACCATCAAGAGAAGTTCTAGTAGCTCAAGTTCTAGGAGGATTAAATGCTCCTATCGCAGGCTTTGCTAATGTTCTTCAAGGAACAATCAGAAGCCTTGTATATGCATTAAATGCAATTAAAGAAAAACAGGAAGCACAAGAAGCCTAATAAATAAAAAAAGAAAAATATGGAGGGATAGTATAATGGCAAGTGAAAAAGTATTAAATTTAATTGAGGAAGTTAAGAGCTTAACAGTATTGGAATTATCAGAATTAGTTAAAGCATTAGAAGAAGAATTTGGAGTAAGTGCGGCTGCTCCAGTTGCGGCAGTAGCAGCAGCACCAGTAGCAGCAGGTGGAGATGCACCAGCAGCTGAGGAAAAAACAGAATTTGATGTTGTATTAGCAGCAGCAGGAGACCAAAAGATTAAAGTTATAAAAGTAGTTAGAGAATTAACTGGTCTAGGATTAAAAGATGCTAAAGACTTAGTAGATAATGCACCAAAGACTATCAAAGAAGGAGTTTCAAAAGAAGAAGCTGAACAAATGAAGGCTAAATTAGAAGAAGTTGGTGCAAGTATAGAATTGAAATAAGTTATTTAAAAAAAGGCTTTCTAAAAAAGAAGGCCTTTTTTTGTTCATAAATTATTATGAAAAAATATCCTTGACATACTATTATTGCTATGATAATATATATATTTGCAATTATGCGTGAATACATTTGTATAAAAATTGTTACAAATGTCAAAATTATAATATATTTAGTCTTTATATATGACCAAAAGCTCCCCATGTGCTTTTGGGTATTTTAGTTTAATAAGGGGTGAATTAACCATGGTGCATCCTGTAAAGTATGGAAAACGTGTGAGAATGAGCTATTCCCGTATCGAAGAAATTTTAGAATTGCCAGATCTGATTGAAGTACAAAAAGAGTCCTACAAATGGTTTATTGAGGAAGGCTTAAAGGAAGTATTTGAAGATATATCTCCGATACAGGACTATACTGGAAACTTGATTTTAGAATTTGTAGATTATTATATTGGAAAAGAGCCAAAGTATACAGAAGAAGAAGCAAGAGAAAGGGATGCTACTTACTCGGCACCATTAAAGGTAAAGGTGAGACTCATAAATAAGGAAACCGGCGAAGTGAAGGAACAGGAAGTATTTATGGGAGATTTTCCATTGATGACAAAGAAAGGAACTTTTATAATCAATGGTGCGGAAAGGGTAGTAGTAAGCCAATTAGTTAGATCTCCTGGAGTATATTATTCAGAAGAAATTGACAAATCGGGAAAAAGGCTATATTCTGCCACAGTAATTCCTAATCGTGGAGCATGGCTTGAGTATGAAACAGACTCCAATGATATAGTTTATGTCAGAATAGATAGGACTAGGAAATTACCTATAACCACCCTTTTAAGGGCTTTAGGATATAAAACAGATGCAGAAATTTTAGAATTATTAGGAGAAAGTGAACATATTTTAAAGACTTTAGAAAAGGACAATACAAGCTCTGATGAAGAAGCCTTAATAGAAATATACAAAAGATTAAGACCAGGTGAACCTCCTACAGTTGAAAGTGCTCAGTCACTCTTAAAAAATCTGTTCTTTGAACCAAGAAGATATGATTTGGCTAAGGTAGGAAGGTATAAGTTTAACAAGAAGCTTGCCTTATATAATAGAATAATTGGAAAAAGAGCGGCTACAGATATAGTAGATGAAGAAACGGGAGAATTATTTGTTTCACAGGGAGAAAAGATTACAAGGGATAAGGCCATTGAAATTGAAAATAGCGGTATAAAAGTGGTAGATGTCTTGACTGATGAAGGTAAAGTAGTTCGTGTTATTGGAAATCATTTTGTAAGCAGTAAAGCTTTTGATTTACCTTTTTCTTTAGAAGAACTGGGGTTAAAGGAAAAAGTATATTATCCAGTTATGAAGGAGCTTATAGATACTTATGATGACCCTGAAGAATTAAAGGAGGCAATAAAGGAAAGAATCAGAGAACTTTCCCCAAAACATATTATTGTAGAAGACATAATAGCCACCATAAATTATCAGTTTGGCTTGTTTAATGGTATTGGTTCAACTGATGATATTGACCATTTAGGAAATAGAAGACTTCGTTCTGTTGGAGAACTGCTACAAAATCAATTTAGAATTGGCTTGTCCAGAATGGAAAGAGTAGTTAGAGAAAGAATGACCATTCAAGATCTAGACGTGGCAACTCCTCAGGCCTTGATCAACATAAGACCAATAGTAGCAGCTATTAAGGAATTTTTTGGTAGCAGCCAGCTATCCCAATTCATGGACCAGACAAATCCCTTAGCTGAATTAACCCATAAGAGAAGGATGTCAGCTTTAGGACCAGGAGGATTAAGTAGAGATAGGGCAGGATTTGAAGTGAGGGACGTTCATAACTCACACTACGGAAGAATGTGTCCTATAGAAACTCCAGAGGGTCCAAATATAGGACTTATCACTTCACTGGCAACTTATGCAAGGATAAATGAATATGGTTTCCTGGAAGCTCCATATAGAAAAGTGGATAAGGAAAGAGGAGTAGTACTTAATGAGGTAGAATATCTAACTGCAGATTTGGAAGATGAATTTATAATAGCCCAGTCAAGTGAACCATTGGATGAAGAAAACAGGTTTGTAAATAAAAGGGTTATTGCAAGAGGAAAGGGTGGCAATATAGATATCTATCCAAGTAGTGAAGTTGATTATATGGATGTGTCACCTAAGCAGATAGTATCTGTAGGAACAGCCATGATACCCTTCTTGGAAAATGATGACGCTAACAGAGCACTTATGGGTGCCAACATGCAACGTCAAGCAGTGCCCCTTTTAAAAACAGAAGCCCCTATTATAGGAACTGGTATAGAATACAAGGCAGCTAGAGACTCAGGAGTTGTGGTAATCGCAAAGCATTCTGGTGTTGTAACCAGGGTAAGCTCAGATGAAATACTTATAAAAAGGGATGACAATGGTCAAATTGACAGATATAAGCTTTTGAAGTTTAAGCGTTCAAATCAAGGTACTACTATAAATCAAAGACCAATAGTAAAGAAGGGTGAAAGGGTAAAAGAAGGCGAAGTAATAGCCGATGGACCAAGTACTGATTTAGGAGAAATTGCATTAGGTAAAAATCTATTGGTAGCCTTTATGACTTGGGAAGGATATAATTACGAAGACGCCATATTAATAAGTGAAAGGCTTGTTATAGATGACACTTTAACTTCTATCCATATTGAAGAGTACGAATCAGAAGCTAGAGACACTAAACTTGGGCCAGAAGAGATTACAAGGGATATTCCAAATGTTGGAGAGGATATGCTTAAGAATCTAGATGAAAATGGAATTATAAGAATAGGAGCCGAAGTTAAATCTGGAGATATATTAGTTGGAAAAGTGACTCCAAAAGGAGAAACAGAACTAACAGCTGAGGAGAGACTCTTAAGAGCTATATTTGGAGAAAAGGCAAGGGAAGTAAGAGACACATCCTTAAGGGTACCTCACGGAGAAAGTGGAATAGTTGTAGATGTGAAGGTGTTCTCCAGGGAAAATGGAGATGAATTAGCCCCTGGAGTAAACAAAATGGTTAGAGTTTATGTAGCTACTAAAAGGAAAATAAGTGTTGGAGATAAAATGGCTGGTCGTCACGGTAACAAAGGTGTTATCTCCAGAATATTGCCAGTAGAGGATATGCCATATTTACCAGATGGAACACCAGTGGATGTAGTACTAAACCCTCTAGGAGTGCCATCGAGAATGAATTTAGGCCAGGTATTAGAAGTTCATTTAGGTTTGGCAGCTAAAAAACTTGGCTGGCATGTGGCTACTCCAGTATTTGATGGTGCATCTGACCAGGATATAATAGAAGCTCTTGAAATGGCAGGATATCCAAAGAGTGGAAAGATAATGTTAAGGGATGGAAGAACGGGGGAATATTTTGATAATCCTGTTACAGTTGGATACATGTATATGCTGAAATTACACCACTTAGTAGATGATAAAATCCATGCTAGATCTACTGGTCCTTACTCTTTAGTAACCCAACAGCCTCTGGGAGGAAAAGCACAATTTGGAGGTCAAAGATTTGGAGAGATGGAGGTTTGGGCCTTGGAAGCCTATGGGGCAGCCCATACACTTCAAGAACTTCTTACAGTTAAGTCAGACGACGTAGTAGGTAGGGTAAAAACTTATGAAGCCATTGTGAAGGGAGAAAATATACCTGAACCAGGAATTCCAGAATCATTCAAAGTTTTAATTAAGGAACTTCAAAGCTTAGCCTTAGATGTTAAGGTGTTAAGTGAGGAAGAGGATGAAATAGAAATTGAAGAATCTATAGATGATATTGATGATTTAGAGCTGACAGGCGATGACTTTATAGATGAAAAATATATGGAAGATGAAGAAAGTGAAGAAGAGCTGGAAGAAAGCTTTATATTCGAAGAAGAAGAATAATTAGCATAATTCATAGCACCTACAATTAATTAAGGAGATATTAAAATTTTCTTATATAATGAACTTTACTATAGAAAGGAGAGAAAGCTCCTTGTTTGAATTAAATTCATTTGATTCAATTAGAATAGGTCTTGCATCCCCTGAAAAAATAAGACAGTGGTCAAGGGGAGAAGTCAAAAAGCCAGAAACTATAAATTATAGGACCTTAAAGCCTGAAAAGGAAGGGCTATTTTGTGAAAAAATATTTGGACCTGTAAAGGATTGGGAATGCCATTGTGGTAAATATAAGAGGATTAGATACAAGGGCGTAGTTTGTGATAGATGTGGAGTTGAAGTAACTAAGTCAAAGGTTAGAAGGGAAAGGATGGGGCACATAGAATTAGCTGCTCCAGTTTCCCATATTTGGTACTTTAAGGGAATACCAAGCAGAATGGGGCTTATATTAGATATGTCCCCAAGGTCCTTAGAAAAAGTACTGTACTTTGCATCTTATATAGTAGTAGATCCAGGCGATACTCCCTTATATGAAAAACAACTGTTAACTGAAGGAGAATACAGGGAAGCTTTAGAAAAATATGGAAACAAATTTAAAGCAGGAATGGGAGCAGAAGCTATTAAGGAATTGTTAGCTAAAATAGACCTAGAAAAAGAATCAACAGATTTAAGACTTCAATTAAAAGAAGCTACTGGACAAAAGAAGACACGTATTATAAGGAGACTTGAAGTCATAGAAGCATTTAAGGCTTCTGGCAATAGACCGGAATGGATGATACTAGATGTTATACCAGTAATACCACCAGATTTAAGACCTATGGTTCAATTAGATGGAGGAAGGTTTGCAACATCAGATTTAAATGACCTTTATAGGAGAGTAATTAATAGAAATAATCGACTAAAGAGACTATTGGATTTAGGAGCACCAGATATTATTGTTAGAAATGAAAAGAGGATGCTTCAAGAAGCAGTAGATGCTTTAATAGACAACGGAAGAAGGGGAAGACCAGTAACAGGCCCTGGCAACAGACCTCTTAAATCCTTATCAGATATGCTTAAGGGTAAGCAGGGCAGGTTTAGACAAAATCTTCTTGGTAAGAGGGTTGACTATTCAGGCCGTTCTGTTATAGTAGTGGGGCCAGAGCTTAAATTTTATCAATGCGGACTGCCTAAAAATATGGCCTTAGAGTTATTTAAACCCTTTGTAATGAAAAAACTGGTACAGGAAGGCTATGCCCACAATATTAAATCTGCCAAGCGTATGGTAGAGAGAATGAAGCCTGAAGTTTGGGATGTATTAGAAGAAGTTATTAAGGAACATCCAGTGCTGCTTAATAGGGCACCTACCCTTCACAGATTGGGAATCCAAGCCTTTGAGCCCGTATTAGTTGAAGGGAAAGCAATAAAACTTCACCCTCTTGTTTGTACAGCTTATAATGCTGACTTTGACGGAGACCAGATGGCAGTTCACGTTCCCTTATCTGCTGAAGCTCAAGCTGAAGCAAGATTACTCATGCTATCTGTTAACAATATACTGGCACCAAAGGATGGAAAACCTATAACAACTCCAACACAGGATATGGTATTAGGAAGTTATTATTTAACAGTGGAAGTTGAGGGAGAAAAGGGAGAAGGAAAGATATTTAAAGATTTTAATGAAATGCTTCAAGCATATTATAATGGATATGTTGGAATTCATGCCAGAGTAAAGGTAAGAAAAAAATTAGATGAAAATGACAGAGGCTTTTTAGTTGAAAGTACTGTAGGAAGATTTATATTTAATGAAAGTATTCCACAGGATTTAGGCTTTGTAGATAGAAGTGTAGATAAATACTCCCTTGAAATAGATACTATAGTAGATAAGAAGGTATTGGAAAAAATAATTGAAAAATGTTATTTAAAACATGGTAATACAGTAACTGCTGCAGTATTAGACAATATAAAGCAATTAGGATTCAAATACTCTACAAAAGGTGCCATAACCATTAGTATGGAAGATGTAATAGTACCAAAAGAAAAGGAAGAACTAATTAGTAAGGCTGAAGAAGAAGTAGATAAATTTGAAAAATCCTATAGAAGAGGATTAATATCTGACGAAGAAAGATATGAAAAGGTAATTGAAATATGGAATAGAACAACTGAAGAGGTTACAGAAGCCTTGATGAATAGTATGGATAAGATGAACAATATATACATTATGGCCCATTCCGGAGCTAGGGGTAGCAAGAACCAGATAAGACAGTTAGCAGGTATGAGGGGACTGATGGCAAGTGCTACAGGAAAAACTGTAGAAATTCCTATTAAGTCCAACTTTAGAGAAGGGCTAAATGTGTTAGAATTCTTCGTATCCACCCACGGTTCCAGAAAGGGACTTGCAGATACAGCCTTAAGAACTGCAGACTCTGGATATCTAACCAGAAGACTTGTTGATGTTAGCCAGGATGTAATAGTAAGGGAAGAAGATTGCGGAACAGACGAATACCTGGTAGCAAGGGCCTTTGTGGATGGTAGAGAAGTAATAGAAGAACTTAAGGATAGGATAACAGGAAGGTATGCTGCTGAAGATGTTATAAATCCAGAAACAGGTGAAATAATAGTTGAAAAGGGCCAAATGATTGTAGAGGATATGGCAGAAAAAATAGAAAAGGTAGGAATTAAGGAAGTTAATGTAAGATCTGTACTAGGTTGTAAAACACGCCATGGAGTATGTGCCCATTGTTATGGAAGAAATTTAGCTACTGGAGATCCTGTACGTGTCGGGGAAGCAGTAGGAACTATTGCAGCCCAATCCATAGGAGAACCAGGTACTCAGCTTACAATGCGTACCTTCCATACCGGTGGAGTTGCAGGAGACGATATTACTCAAGGTCTACCCAGGGTTGAAGAATTGTTTGAAGCAAGAAAGCCAAAAGGATTGGCTATAATTAGTGAAATATCAGGGGAAGTAAAAATTAGCGAAGCCAAAAAGAAAAGAGAAGTTATAGTTACATCAGCCGATGGAGAAAGCAAAACATATACTATACCCTATGGTTCAAGACTAAAGGTAAGAGATGGAGACTTTGTAGAAGCTGGGGATGAGCTAACAGAAGGTTCTGTAAATCCACATGACATATTAAAGATAAAAGGAGTACAAGGAGTTCAGGAATATTTGGTAAAGGAAGTTCAAAGGGTATATAAACTTCAAGGTGTAGATATTAATGACAAACATATTGAAATAATTGTAAGGCAGATGTTAAACAAGGTTAAGATTGAAGATCCAGGCGATACAGAATTTTTACCAGGAAGTTTAGTAAATCTACATGACTTTGAAGATGCCAATAGAGAGGCTATGGAAAATGGCAAAAAGCCAGCTGTAGGCAAGAGGGCCTTACTGGGAATTACTAAAGCATCCCTTGCAACTGATTCCTTCTTATCTGCAGCCAGCTTCCAGGAAACTACTAGGGTATTGACAGATGCTGCAATTAAAGGTAAAGTTGATCGCCTGATAGGATTAAAAGAGAATGTAATTATTGGTAAGTTAATTCCTGCAGGAACTGGTATGAGAAGATATAAAGATATACAGGTTGTATTAGAAGAAGAAAGTGAAGAAACAGAAGAAAATAGTGTTGACACTGAAGATTAGTGATGATAGAATATATAGGTGCGTAAAAAGAAGTTGACTCTTTGAAAACATAAAGATTATGTGGCCTAGGCCACATAATCTTTAGAATGTTTAAAAGGAGGAGGAAACTTATGACAGCATCTTTAAGTGCTGAGAAAAGGGTAGTAGGCACAAATCAGGTAAAAAGAGCATTGCAAAAGGATAAGGTAAAAAAAGTATTTATTGCTAAAGATGCTGAAAAAAGGATAGTAAAAGATATAATTGACATGTGTAATGAAAAAGGCATTGAAATAGTATATGTGGAAACTATGAAGAAATTAGGGAAACAATGCAATATAGATGTAAGCGCAGCGTCTGCTGCTTTATTAAAATAAGCTTATAAGGGGAGGTGCAAGGATGCCAACAATTAACCAATTAGTTAAAAAAGGTAGGCAAAAGGTAGAGTACAAATCCAAATCACCAGCATTAGGCATTAACTTTAACTCCTTAAAAAAGGAATTTACTGAAGTTAACTCACCACAAAAAAGAGGTGTTTGTACAGCAGTAAGAACTGTTACTCCTAAAAAACCTAACTCAGCTTTAAGAAAAATTGCAAGGGTTAGACTTTCAAACAACGTAGAAGTTAATGCTTATATTCCTGGAATTGGACACAACTTACAAGAACACAGTGTTGTTCTTATAAGAGGTGGAAGGGTTAAAGACCTACCAGGTGTAAGATACCACGTTATTAGAGGTACCTTGGATACTGCTGGAGTAGAAAACAGAAAACAAGGCAGATCCAAGTATGGTGCTAAAAAAGGTAAGTAATTGTGCAATAATGCAGGGAGTTATTCCTTTTATATAGATGCATTAGAGAGCACAACGGCAGTATATCTGTCGAGTACCTGTGAATTAATTTAATATTAAGGAGGGAAGTAAGGTGCCAAGAAAAGGGAATGTAGTGAAAAGAGAAGTGACACCAGATCCTATATACAATGACAAAACTGTTACAAAACTAATCAACAAGGTAATGCTTGATGGTAAAAAAGGAATTGCACAAAAGATTGTATATAGTGCATTTGATATCATAGCAGAAAAAACTGGCGAAGATCCATTGGAAGTTTTCTATAAGGCTTTAAACAATGTAATGCCAGTATTGGAAGTTAGAGCTAGGCGTATAGGTGGTGCCACATATCAAGTTCCAGTAGAAGTGAGACCTGAAAGAAGAGAAACCTTGGGAATTCGTTGGCTTGTTACCTATGCAAGAAACAGAGGCGAGAAGACCATGAAGGAAAGACTAGCCAGAGAGATCATGGATGCAGCTAATAATACTGGGGCAAGTGTTAAGAAGAAAGAAGACACCCACAAGATGGCTGAGGCAAACAAAGCTTTTGCTCACTATAGATGGTAGTTCTACAAGTAGAATGCTAAAAGATGCAAGAGGGGACACATATTTAGGAAGGAGGAAATATTGTGCCTAGAAAAGTACAATTAGAGAAAACACGAAACATAGGAATAATGGCCCATATAGATGCAGGTAAGACAACTACGACAGAAAGGATACTCTTTTATACAGGTAAAATCCATAAAGTAGGAGAAACACATGAAGGTGCTGCTGAAATGGATTGGATGGAGCAAGAACAGGAAAGAGGAATTACTATTACATCTGCTGCAACTACTTGTTACTGGAAAGATCACAGGATCAACATAATTGATACGCCAGGGCACGTGGATTTTACCGCAGAGGTAGAAAGATCCTTAAGGGTTTTAGATGGCGCAGTAGCAGTATTCTGTGCGAAGGGTGGAGTAGAGCCACAGTCAGAAACAGTTTGGAGGCAAGCTGATAAATATCATATTCCTCGTATGGCTTTCGTCAACAAGATGGATATAGTAGGAGCAAACTTCTATAGAGTAGTGGATATGATTAGAGACAGACTAAAAGCCAATCCTGTCCCCATACAATTACCTATTGGAAAAGAAGATAGCTTTACTGGTATAGTTGATTTAATTGAAATGAATGCTAGAATTTATAAAGATGACTTAGGAAAAGACATTGAAGTAGTTGATATACCTGAAGACATGAAGGATTTAGCTGAAGAATATAGAGAAAAACTATTAGAAAGTGTTGCTGATTTTGATGAAGAGTTAATGATGAAATATTTAGAAGGGGAAGAAATTACTCCTGAAGAAATCAAAAAGGCATTAAGAGCTGCTACTATTAATGTAAAGATAATACCTGTTTTATGCGGTTCTTCCTACAAAAATAAAGGGGTTCAACCTTTATTGGATGCTATAGTTGATTTTATGCCATCACCTACAGATATTCCAGCTATACAAGGATTTGATGTAGATGGTGAAGAAACATTGGAAAGACATCCATCTGATGATGAACCATTTTCAGCTTTAGCATTTAAAATTGTAGCAGACCCATATGTAGGAAAACTTGCATACTTTAGAGTATATTCAGGAACCCTTAAGTCAGGTTCTTATGTTTACAACCCTGTAAAGAGGAAGAAAGAAAGAATTGGTAGGATTCTTTTAATGCATGCTAATAAGAGAGAAGAAGTAGATGAAGTGTATGCAGGTGATATAGCAGCGGCAGTAGGACTTAAACACACTACTACTGGAGATACCCTATGTGATGAAAACAATCAAATCATATTAGAATCAATGGACTTCCCTGATCCTGTAATTGAAGTTGCTATTGAACCAAAATCTAAAGCTAGCCAGGAAAAAATGACCATAGCTTTAGGAAAACTTGCAGAAGAAGACCCAACCTTTAAGACCTTTACAAATGAAGAAACAGGTCAGATTATTATTGCAGGTATGGGAGAACTTCATTTAGATATTATTGTAGATAGGCTTTTAAGAGAATTTAAAGTAGAAGCCAATGTAGGAAGTCCGCAAGTAGCATACAAAGAGTCTATTTCTGCAGCAGCTGAGGCAGACACAAAATATGTAAGACAATCTGGTGGCCGTGGTCAATATGGTCATGTTAAGATAAAAATTGAACCACAAGAACCAGGTAAGGGATATGAATTCATCAACAAGATTGTTGGTGGAGTTATACCAAAAGAATATATCCCAGCTGTTGACACTGGAATCCAAGAAGCAATGCAGTCAGGTATTCTAGGTGGATATCCGGTAGTAGATGTTAAGGTAACCCTTTATGATGGTTCATACCATGAGGTAGACTCTTCAGAAATGGCCTTTAAGATTGCCGGTTCCATGGCATTTAAAGAGGCTATGGCTAAAGCAAAACCTGTATTATTAGAGCCTATAATGAAGGTAGAAGTTATTGTACCTGAAGAATATATGGGTGATGTAATAGGTGATATTAATGCAAGACGTGGTAGAATCGAAGGTATGGAGCCAAGAGAAGGTGTTCAGGTAGTAAAAGCCTATGTACCATTGGCAGAAATGTTTGGATATGCTACAGACCTTCGTTCAAATACTCAAGGTAGAGCAGTTTACACAATGCAATTTGATCATTATGCTCAAGTACCAAGCAATCTTGCAGAAGAAATATTAGGTATAAAATAGTAATTAAGGAGGAATAAAGATGGCAAAAGAAAAATTTGAAAGAACCAAACCTCACGTAAATATAGGAACAATAGGTCACGTAGACCACGGCAAAACTACATTAACTGCTGCTATAACAGCGGTATTAAGTAAAAGATTTGGTACAGGTCAATTCGTAGATTATGAAAATATAGATAAGGCTCCAGAAGAAAGGGAAAGAGGAATAACAATCTCCACATCCCACGTAGAGTATGAAACAGCAAACCGTCACTATGCACACGTAGACTGCCCAGGTCACGCTGACTATGTAAAGAACATGATCACAGGAGCAGCTCAAATGGACGGTGCTATCTTGGTAGTATCAGCAGCAGACGGTCCTATGCCACAAACAAGAGAGCACATACTATTGTCAAGACAAGTTGGAGTACCAAAAATAGTAGTGTTCTTAAACAAGGAAGACCAAGTAGATGACCCAGAGCTAATCGAATTAGTAGAAATGGAAGTAAGAGAACTACTATCAGAGTATGAATTTGATGGAGACAATACTCCAATAGTAGTAGGATCAGCCTTAAAGGCACTAGAAGATCCAGATGGAGAATGGGGAGATAAGATAGTTAAACTAATGGAAGCAGTAGACGAATACATTCCAACACCAGAAAGACAAGTAGATAAGCCATTCTTAATGCCAGTAGAAGACGTATTTAGTATAACAGGAAGAGGAACAGTAGCAACAGGAAGAGTAGAGAGAGGAACAATCAAGGTAGGAGAAAGTGTAGATATAGTAGGATTAGAAGATGAAACAAGAACAGTAGTAGTAACAGGACTAGAGATGTTCAGAAAGATCCTAGAAGAAGCCCAAGCAGGAGATAACGTAGGAGCATTACTAAGAGGTGTACAAAGAGATGAAATAGAAAGAGGTCAAGTATTAGCAAAGCCAGGAACAATAACACCTCATACAAAATTTGAAGCAGAAGTATACGTATTAACAAAGGAAGAGGGAGGAAGACACACTCCATTCTTCAATGGATATAGACCACAGTTTTACTTTAGAACAACAGACGTAACAGGCACCATCCAATTACCAGAGGGAGTAGAAATGGTAATGCCAGGAGACAATGCTAAATTCACAATAGAGTTAATCACACCAATAGCTATGGAAGAAGGACTAAGATTTGCTATTCGTGAAGGTGGAAGAACTGTTGGTGCTGGAGTTGTAAGTAAAATACTTGGATAAAACAACTGGGAGGGGACTTAACCAGCCCCCTTCTTTAGTGTTTATTCCTTTAAAAAATGGGAAATAAACTAAAAAAATACTTGAGTTTTTTACAAATTTCATATACACTATATAAGTGTGATTTTTTAAGACATTGCGATGATACAAAAGGTTGCCTTGTACTCAACTTTATAAATAAATAATAATATTTGAATTTCAAATTTATTAATAGTTGGGTCAAGGGGAATTTTTGTTGAGAATGTCCGGTTACAAATCGGGCGACAGGAATTGTCTATTATGGTTGGACCATTTATATAAAAAAACATACAACACACCAGGAAGTGTGTATCGGCAATTCCATGTCGCATGTAAAAAAATAACATGCGATAGAAGGAGGGAATTAAATGGCAAACAAAAATAAACAAAAAATTAGAATTAGATTGAAGGCTTATGACCACAAATTGTTGGATTCTTCAGCTCAAAAAATAGTGGATACTGCAAAGAGGACAGGAGCTGATGTTTCAGGTCCAGTACCACTACCAACAGAAAAGGAAATAATTACAATTTTAAGGGCTGTTCATAAGTATAAGGATTCAAGAGAGCAGTTTGAACAAAGAACACATAAGAGATTAATAGATATACTTAATCCAAATCAAAAAACAGTAGATGCTCTTATGAAACTAAATTTGCCAGCTGGTGTTGATATTGAGATTAAGCTATAATTTCTTAGTATGATTGCATAATGCAATCCGCTGTAAGAACATAGGAGGTGTAAGAGGAATGAAAAATATTTTAGGTAGAAAAATAGGAATGACTCAAGTTTTTACTGATGATGGAACTGTTATACCAGTTACAGTTGTAGAGGCAGGGCCAGTAACAGTAGTACAAAAGAAAACTGTTGAAAAAGATGGATACAATGCAATCCAAGTTGGATTTGGGGATGTTAGTGAAAGAAAACTAAACAAACCTTTAAAGGGACATTTTGATAAGGCAGAGGTTGAATACAAGAGATTCCTTAGAGAATTTAGAGTAGACAATGTAGAGGATTATGAAATAGGCCAAGAGATAAAAGTTGATGTGTTTGAAGATGGAGATAAGGTAGATGTTACTGGTAGATCAAAAGGTAAGGGAACTCAAGGTGTAATTAAGAGACACAACTTTGGAAGAGGACCTGAATCCCACGGTTCAAAATATCATAGAGGTGGAGGAGCCAGATCAGCAGCTGCCTATCCAGGAAGAGTATTTAAAGGAAGAAAAGGTCCAGGAAGAATGGGTAATGAAAGGGTTACTGTTCAAAACCTTGAAATAGTAAAGGTAGATGCAGATAGAAACCTATTGTTAATAAAAGGTGCAGTGCCAGGACCAAAAGGTGGATTATTGATAATAAGAGAATCTATATACAACAAATAGTAAAGCTCAAGGAAAGGAGGATACGGTATGCCTAAGGTTAATGTTTATAATATGTTAGGTGAACAAGTTGGAGAGTTAGAATTAAGTGAAAATGTATTTGGTGTTGAAATAAACCACGATGCTATCCATGCAGTAGTAAAAAGCCACCTTGCTAATAGAAGACAAGGAACCCATTCAGCTAAAACAAGAGCTGAGGTAAGAGGTGGAGGAAGAAAGCCTTGGAGACAAAAAGGAACAGGAAGGGCTCGTCATGGTAGCATAAGGTCACCTATATGGACTGGTGGTGGAATTACATTTGCACCAAAGCCAAGGGATTATAGCTTAAAGGTGCCTAAGAAGGTTAAAAGACTTGCAATGAAATCTGCACTTACTTCAAAGGTACAAAATAATCAAATGATAGTATTAGATGAATTAAAATTTAATGAACCAAAGACTAAGGAAATGGTAAATGTATTGTCAAATATTAAGGCAGACAAAAAGGCCCTTATAGTTATGGATGAAAAGGACATAAATGTAATTAAATCAGCAAGAAACATTCCAAATGTTGAAACAACATTGGTAAATACACTAAATGTTTATGATATTTTAAAATATGATTCCTTTGTCATAACTAAGGAGGCTGTTAAGAAAGTGGAGGAGGTGTTCGCATAATGAGTACTCCATACGATATAATTATAGAGCCAGTCATTACTGAAGAAAGTATGAATGCAATGGCTGAACGCAAGTACACATTTAAAGTAGATAAAAGAGCTAACAAGTCTGAGATAAAAAAGGCAGTAGAAAAAATATTTGGAGTAAAGGTTAAAAAGGTTAATACCATAAATATGAAAGGCAAAAAGAAGAGAATGGGAATATATGAAGGTAAAAGACCAGATTGGAAAAAAGCAATTGTAACTCTAACTGAAGATTCCAAAGAAATAGAATTCTTTGAAGGTATGTAGTAAAATTTTATGAATAAGGAGGGAATAATAAGTGGGTATTAGAAAATATAAACCAACTTCCCCAGGTATTCGTCAAATGTCTGTTTTAAGATTTGATGAAATCACTAAAAAAGAACCTGAAAAATCATTAGTAGTTACCTTAAAGAAAACTGGAGGAAGGAACTCACAAGGTAGAATAACAGCACGCTTCAGAGGTGGCGGAGCTAAAAGAAAATATAGAATTATAGACTTTAAAAGAGATAAAGATGGAGTACCAGGAAAAGTTGCAGCTATAGAATATGATCCAAACAGAACGGCAAACATAGCCCTTATTCACTATGCAGATGGTGAAAAGAGATATATACTTGCTCCAAACAAATTAAAAGTTGGAGATATAATTGAATCAGGAGAAAATGCTGACATTAAAGTAGGAAATGCTCTTCCACTAAGGAAAATTCCAGTAGGTACAACAATACACAATATTGAACTTATCCCAGGAAAGGGAGGCCAACTTGTAAGGTCTGCTGGAGCTGAAGCACAGCTTATGGGTAAGGAAGGTAAATATGCCCAAATAAGATTACCATCTGGAGAATTTAGATTGGTACTATTAGAATGCCGTGCAACCATAGGTCAAGTAGGAAACCTAGATCATGAAAATGTAACACTAGGAAAAGCAGGTAAATCTAGACATTTAGGTAGAAGACCTTCAGTAAGAGGTAGTGCCATGAACCCTGTAGACCATCCACACGGTGGTGGAGAAGGAAGGGCACCTATTGGTAGACCATCACCTGTAACTCCATGGGGTAAACCTACATTGGGATATAAGACTAGAAAGAAAAACAAAGAAACAGATAAATACATTATAAGAAGGAGAAAGAAATAGCTTATCTTATTAGCTGAAAGGAGGAATATCAATGGGTAGATCCTTGAAAAAAGGGCCATTTTGTGACGAACACCTTCTAAAGAAAATAGAAGAGTTGAATAAGAAGAATGAAAAAAGAGTAATAAAGACATGGTCACGCCGTTCTACCATATTTCCACAAATGGTTGGGCACACCATAGCAGTTCATGATGGTAGAAAGCATGTGCCTGTATATATAACAGAAGATATGGTAGGCCATAAGCTTGGTGAATTTGTTCCCACTAGAACATTTAGAGGACACGCTGATAAGACTGAAAGGTCATCGGGGGTAAGATAAGGTAATTTAAATAGATGATAAAGGAGGGAATTTACATGGAAGCCAGAGCCATAGCTAAGTATGTGCGCATTTCACCATTAAAGGTGAACTATATATGCAAAGAAATAAGAGGTAAGCATGTAGATGAAGCATTAACCATATTAAGATTTACACCAAAAAAAGGCGCAAGAATTTTAGAAAAGGTATTAAATTCAGCTATTGCTAATGCGGAAAATAATTTTAATTTAAATAGAGACAATTTATATGTAAAAGATGCTTTTGCAAATGACGGACCTACTTTTAAAAGATGGAGACCAAAGGCAAGAGGAATGGCTTATCCAATATTAAAGAGAACTAGCCATATAGGAGTAGTAGTAGAGGAAAAAGAGTAGAAAAGGAGGGATAAAATGGGTCAAAAAGTAAACCCACATGGATTAAGAGTCGGGATAATAAAAGATTGGGATTCAAGATGGTATGCGGATAAGGAAAAATTTGGTGAACTATTAATTGAAGACTATAATATCCGTGAGTATATTAAGAAAAAGCTATTTATAGCTGGTATTTCAAAGATTGAAATAGAAAGAGCGGCTAATAGAGTTAAGGTATCAATACACACAGCAAAACCAGGAATGGTTATAGGTAAAGGTGGTTCTGGTGTAGAACAATTAAGAAGCGAACTTGAAAAGCTTACTAAGAAAAATATAATTGTAAATGTAGAAGAAGTAAAGGTACCAGAGCTGGATGCACAATTAGTTGCAGAAAATATTGCGGCACAGCTAGAAAGAAGAATATCCTTTAGAAGAGCTATGAAACAAGCAATTCAAAGAACAATGAGATCAGGAGCTCAAGGTATTAAAACTGCTGTATCTGGCAGACTTGGTGGAGCAGACATGGCAAGAACAGAAGGCTATAGTGAAGGAACAATACCTCTTCAAACTTTAAGAGCTGATATTGATTACGGATTTGCTGAAGCAGACACAACCTATGGAAAACTAGGAGTAAAGGTTTGGATATATAAGGGAGAAGTTCTTCCTACTAAAAAAGTAGAAGAAGAGAAAAAAGGTGAAAATGATTCAAAAAGTAGCTAATAGATAGCTGTAGGAAGGAGGAAGGTAAAAATGTTAATGCCTAAAAGAGTAAAGTATCGTAGAGTTCATAGAGGAAGAATGAAAGGAAAAGCAACTAGAGGAACCAAGCTTGCATATGGTGAATTTGGTCTTCAAGCTCTTGAACCAGCATGGATAACATCTAACCAGATAGAAGCAGCAAGACGTGCTATGACAAGGGCAGTTAGAAGAGGTGGAAACATATGGATTAAGGTATTCCCAGATAAGCCTGTTACTGAAAAACCTGCAGAAACAAGAATGGGTGCCGGTAAAGGTTCACCAGAGTATTGGGTAGCAGTAGTTAAACCTGGCAGAATTCTATTTGAAATGGGAGGAGTATCTGAAGAAGTTGCTAGAGAAGCAATGAGGTTGGCAGCACATAAATTACCTATTAAAACTAAATTCGTGACTCGTGACGATGCGCAAGAAAAGGGTGGTGAAGCTAATGAAGGCTAAAGAAATTCGCCAAATGTCGGATCAAGAGCTGAATTCAAAGTTAATAGATTTAAAAAACGAGTTATTTAACTTACGTTTTCAGTTGGCTACAGGTCAATTGGATAATCCTATGAGAATAAAAGCTGTAAGAAAAGATATTGCTCGTATAAAAACAATTATGAGAGAACGTGAATTAGGTATAAGAAAGGAGGGCTAGCCCTATATGGAAAGGAATAATCGTAAAGTAAGGGTAGGTACAGTTGTAAGTGACAAAATGGATAAAACAATAGTTGTTGCAGTTGAAACATTTGTAACACACCCTTTATATAAAAAGCAAATCAAAAGAACAACAAAGTTTAAAGCTCATGATGAAAACAACGAATGCAAAGTTGGCGATGTAGTACGTATAATGGAAACCAGACCATTGAGCAAAGAAAAGCGTTGGAGATTAGTTGAAATAATAGAAAGGGCAAAATAATCCTTATACCTGGAAAGGAGGGTATTAAATGATACAACAAGAAAGTAGATTAAAAGTTGCTGACAATTCAGGAGCTAGAGAGCTACTAGTTATAAGGGTACTAGGAGGTACTAATAAAAAGTATGCAAATATTGGAGATATAGTGGTTTGTTCTGTTAAAAGTGCAACACCTGGTGGAGTTGTTAAAAAAGGAGATGTTGTAAAGGCTGTTATAGTGAGGACAAAAAAAGGCCTTAGAAGAGAGGACGGCACTTATATTAAATTTGATGATAATGCAGCAGTTATAATAAAAGAAGACAAAAACCCAGTTGGTACTCGTATATTTGGACCTGTAACCAGGGAGTTAAGAAGAGAAAATTTCATGAAAATAATATCCTTAGCACCAGAAGTACTGTAAGAGGAGGTGTAGAATATGCATGTTAAAAAAGGCGATACTGTGATAGTTATTTCCGGCAAGGACAAAGGCAAAACTGGTAAAGTCTTAAGTGTATTACCTAAGGAAAACAAGGTAGTCGTTGAAGGTATAAATATGGTTACAAGACACGTGAAGCCACAGGGACCAAATCAACCTGGTGGAAGAATTACTAGAGAGGCACCATTATATGCATCAAAAGTAATGTATTACTGTGAAAAGGATAAAAAAGGCGTGAGAGTAGGACGTAAAATACTTGAGAATGGCAAAAAGGTTAGAGTATGCAAAAAATGTGGGGAAGTACTGGATTAAAACATGTAGCTGAAAGGAGGTAATAAAATGGCTTCCAGATTAAAGGAAAAATATATAAATGAAGTTATACCAGCTTTAATGGAAAGATTTCAATATAAAAATGTTATGGAAGTACCAAAGCTTGAAAAAATAGTAATAAACATAGGTTTGGGAGAAGCTAAAGACAATCCAAAGGCATTGGAAAGTGCAGTAAATGAATTAAGTTTAATTACAGGACAAAAACCAATAGTTACAAAGGCTAAAAAATCCGTTTCCAATTTTAAAATTCGTCAAGGAATGAATGTTGGAGTAAAGGTTACTTTAAGAGGCGAAAAGATGTATGATTTCTTAGATAAGTTGATGAATATTTCCCTACCAAGGGTAAGGGACTTTAGAGGAGTAAATCCATCAAGCTTTGATGGTAGAGGAAATTACGCTTTAGGAATAAAAGAACAATTAATTTTCCCAGAAATTGATTATGATAAGGTAGACAGCATAAGAGGAATGGATATAGTAATAGTTACAACAGCAGAAACTGATGAAGAAGCCAAAGTATTTTTAGAACTTATGGGTATGCCTTTTAGAAAATAAGAATAAGGGAGGTAAAAATTTTGGCTAAAAAATCAATGATAGCAAAGCAAAAAAGAAAGCCTAAGTTTAGCACTAGAGCATATAATAGGTGCCAAATTTGTGGAAGGCCTCGTGGATATTTAAGAAAGTTCGGAGTATGTCGTATTTGTTTTAGAGAATTAGCATATAAAGGCCAAATACCTGGAGTTAAGAAAGCAAGTTGGTAAGATTAAGGTTTTGAAAGGAGGTAGCCAATTATGATGACAGACCCAATTGCAGATATGTTAACAAGGATAAGAAATGGAAATAGTGTAAAACACGAAACTGTTGATATCCCTGCTTCAAATATAAAGAAGGAAATAGCTCAAATTCTTTTAGATGAAGGTTTTATAAAAAGCTATGATGTAATAGATGATGGAAAGCAAGGGATAATAAGAATAGAATTGAAATATGGTAAAAATGGCGAAAAAGTAATAAGCGGAATTAAAAGAATATCTAAGCCAGGATTAAGGGTTTATGTTAAAAGCGATGAAATTCCAAGAGTTTTAGGTGGGCTTGGGATAGCAATCCTTTCAACATCAAAAGGCATTATGACAGACAAAAAAGCAAGAAAAGAAGGTGTAGGTGGAGAAGTACTCTGCTATGTATGGTAAGCTTGCTAATTTAAAGGAACAGGAGGTGCACTCATGTCAAGGATAGGATTAAAGCCAATTGAAATTCCAAGTGGAGTTGAAGTTAAAATAGATGAAAACAATCTAGTAGAAGTTAAAGGACCAAAAGGTTCATTAAAAGAGAAATTTGATCCAAAATTGGATATTAAAATAGAGGACAATATAATAACAGTTAATCGTCCAGATGAAACTAAAAAATACAGATCATTACATGGATTAACAAGAACACTGATTCAAAATATGATTGTAGGAGTGACTGAAGGTTATTCAAAAACATTGGAAATAGTTGGAACAGGGTATAGGGCACAAAAACAAGGAAAGAAGCTGGTATTAAACCTAGGTTATTCACATCCAATTGAAATGGAAGACCCAGAAGGAATAGAAGTAGAAGTTCCTAGCCAAACACAGATTATAGTAAAAGGAATTGACAAACAATTGGTTGGAAATTATGCTGCTAAAATTAGAGATTTAAGAAAACCAGAACCTTATAAAGGCAAAGGAATCAGATATGCTGATGAAGTAATAAGAAGAAAAGTTGGTAAGGCTGGTAGCTAGAAAGGAGTGAATAGGGATGATAAAGAAATTAAGTAGAAATGAATTGAGGAAAAAAAGACATAGAAGAGTAAGAAAAAAAGTAAATGGAACTCCTGAAAGACCAAGATTAAATATTTATAAGAGCAATAGCCACATATACGCACAAATAATTAATGATGTAGATGGTCATACTTTAGTTGCAGCATCAACTTTAGATAAGGAACTTAGAGGCAAACTAAATTCTACATCAAATAAAGAGGCAGCAAGGCTTGTAGGAGAGCTAATTGGCAAAAGAGCTATTGAAAAAGGAATAGAAAAAGTGGTATTTGATAGAGCAGGCTATATTTATCATGGTAGGGTAAAAGAACTTGCTGAAGGAGCTCGTGAAGCAGGACTTAAATTTTAGAAAAGGAGGGAAATAAATGGAGCGTTCATATATAAATCCTAATGAACTGGACTTAAAAGAAAGAGTCGTTAGTATAAACCGTGTTGCAAAAGTAGTTAAAGGTGGTAGGAATTTTAGATTTAGCGCCCTTGTAGTAGTAGGGGATGAAAATGGCCATGTAGGAGTAGGTATGGCTAAAGCCCTTGAAGTTCCTGAAGCTATTAGAAAAGCAATACAGGATGCTAAAAAGCATATAATTAAGGTTCCTATAATAGGAACAACCATTCCTCATGAAGTGGTTGGAGAATTTGGTGCAGGAAGGGTGCTTTTAAAGCCATCTAAAGAAGGTACAGGAGTTATCGCAGGTGGACCAGTACGTGCAGTTTGTGAGCTTGCAGGTATAAGGGATATAAGGACTAAATCCTTAGGTTCAAACAATCCTAGAAATGTTGTAAATGCAACTATTGAAGGTTTGAAAAGCTTAAAGAAGGCAGAGGAAGTTGCTAGATTAAGAGGTAAATCTGTAGAAGAAATATTAGGTTAGGAGGGGAGTATAGTGGCTAAAATACGCATTAAATTAGTTAAGTCCGTTATTGGCAAACCTGAAAAGCACAAAAAAACTATTGAAGCATTAGGGTTACGAAAGATTGGCCAGGTAGTAGAAAAAGAAGATACTCCTCAAATTAGAGGTATGATAGATAAAGTAAACTACATGGTTGAAGTAATAGATTAATTGTTTAGAGGAGGTGTAGTTATGAAGCTTCATGAAATTAGACCATCAGAAGGCAGCAAGGTAAAGGCGCGTAAAAGAATAGGAAGAGGTATTGGTTCAGGATATGGAAAGACTTCTGGTAGAGGTCATAAGGGACAAAAAGCCAGATCTGGCGGTGGTGTTAGACCAGGCTTTGAAGGAGGTCAAATGCCTCTATATAGAAGACTACCTAAACGTGGATTTACTAACATATTTGCTAAGGAATATGCAATATTAAATGTTGAAGATTTAAATATATTTGATGACAATACTGTGGTAACCCCAGAATTATTAATAGAAACAGGAGTAGTAAACCCCAGGAATGACATTGATGGAATAAAAATATTGGGTAATGGAGAGTTAAGTAAAAAACTTACTGTAAAAGCCCATAAATTTAGCAAACAGGCTGCTGAAAAAATTGAGGCTGCAGGAGGAAAGGTAGAGGTGATATAGATGATTTCGACCTTAAGAAGAGCCTGGAATATACCGGATATGAGAAAAAGTATCATCTTTACACTACTAATGCTACTAGTAATCAGGCTTGGAGCAAATATACCAGTACCTTATATGGATAAGGAGATTATAAAGCAGATATTTGAAATAGGCCAAGGCGGCTTATTGCAATTTCTGGATCTAATGGCAGGCGGTACTTTAAGTAACTTTAGTATATTTGCCTTAAGTATATATCCTTATATTACATCATCAATTATAATGCAACTTCTTACCATTGCAATTCCAAGGCTGGAGGAATTAGCAAAGGAAGGGGAAGAAGGAAGAAAGAAAATAAATCAATATACTAAATATGGTGCAATAGTGTTAGCCTTTATCCAAGCTTATGGTACTACTTTTGGAATATTTAGCAATGCTTTAGTGGCAGAAACCTTAATTCAAAAAGTTGTAGTAATCATATCCCTGGTAGCGGGTACTACTTTCTTAATATGGATAGGTAACCTTATAACTGAAAAAGGAATTGGTAATGGTATTTCCCTAATTATTTTCATCGGTATAGTTTCTGGCCTACCTTCTTCAATAATTAACTATGTTAGATTGGCAAGACTTGGACTGGTAAGCTGGATTACACTAATTTTACTGGCTGTAATAGCTGTAGCAATAGTAACAATAGTAGTAGCTCTACAAGAAGGGGAAAGGAAAATACCTGTTCAATATGCAAAACGTGTTGTGGGAAGAAGAATGTACGGTGGCCAAAGTAGCCATATACCTTTAAAGGTATCTATGGCAGGAGTTATTCCTGTAATATTTGCTTCCTCACTACTATCTTTCCCACAAACAATAGCCTTATTCTTCACTGGGGATGTACCAGAATGGTTAATTAAGTATTTTACAGTACAAGGCAGCGTAGGAGTATGGGTTTACTCAATACTGAATGTAGTATTAATAATGTTCTTCACTTACTTCTATACAGCAGTACAGTTTAATACAGTTGAATATGCAAAGAACTTACAACAATACGGCGGATTTATCCCAGGAATAAGGCCTGGAAGACCAACATCAGATTATTTAAATAAAGTGGTAACTAGAATTACATTTGTAGGTGGTTTGTCCTTGGCATTACTTGCTTCATTACCAATTATTTTATCCCATTTATTTAAGTTAAATATTAACTTTGGTGGAACTGCTGTTATAATTGTAGTAGGTGTAGTGCTAGAAACTGTAAAACAAATTGAATCACAATTGTTGATGAGAAGTTATAAAGGTTTCTTAAAATAAAAATTATAGGGGATGATTTTTTTGAGATTAGTATTACTTGGACCTCCTGGTGCAGGAAAAGGGACACAAGCATCTGCTATAATTAGTAAATATAGCATACCACATATATCTACAGGAGATATATTTAGAGCAAATATAAAAAATGGAACGGAACTGGGTAAACAAGTGGAGGCCTATATGAATAAAGGCCTGCTTGTACCAGATGAATTAGTTGTTTCTATAGTAAAGGACAGATTAACAGAAGAGGACTGCAAAGATGGCTTTTTATTAGATGGCTTTCCAAGAACTGTAAATCAAGCAGAGGCTCTTGATGAAGAACTTAAAAAAATGAATCTTAAACTGGATAAGGTAGTGAATATTCAAGTTGGCAAGGAAATTCTAATAGAAAGGGCTATAGGAAGAAGAATTTGCAAAAATTGCGGTGCAACTTACCATATTAAGTTCAACCCTCCTAAAGAAGAAAATATATGTGATAAATGTGGCGGCAAACTTCATCAAAGAGATGATGATAAAGTGGAAACTGTTGAAAAGAGAATTGAAGTTTATCATGAGCAAACTAAGCCTCTAATAGAGTACTATGATAAAAAAGGCTTATTATTAAATGTGGACGGAACCAAACCAGTAGAAGAAGTTTTTAATGAAATAATAGCTTCCTTAGAAGGAGACTCATAAAAGGGAAGCTGAAATAATTATGTGAGGTGAAGTCCATGGAATCAACTAGGGATATAGCCGTAGGTCAAGTGGTTAAGTCAAAGGCTGGTCGAGATGCTGGTAATGTATTTTTAGTATTTGATATATTGGATGATAAGCATGTACTAATTGTTGATGGAGATAAAAGACCCTTAGAAAAACCAAAAAAGAAAAAGATAAAGCATTTAATGGTTTATAATAAAGTATTGCCTGAATTTAAAGAAAAAATTGATGGGGAAATTGACATAAATAATGCTTATGTGAGAAAATTGCTAGAACCTTTCAAGGAAAGCTTTTAAAAAAGAATAGGAGGTTCGATAGTTGCATGTCTAAAAAAGATGTAATTGAGGTAGAGGGTACGGTAGTAGAAGCCTTGCCAAATACAATTTTTAAGGTGAGATTAGATAATGGCCATGAAATATTAGCCCATATTTCTGGAAAGTTGAGAATGAATTATATTAGAATACTTCCTGGAGACAAAGTAAAAGTTGAACTATCACCTTATGATTTAACACGAGGAAGAATAACCTGGCGAAAAAAGTAGTATAGGAGGGATTTAAGTGAAAGTTAGACCATCAGTAAAGAAAATTTGTGAAAAGTGTAAGGTTATTAAAAGAAAAGGAAGAGTAATGGTAATTTGTGAAAATCCCAGACATAAGCAAAGACAAGGATAATAGATAAAAAACAACCTAGGAGGTGTAAAAAAAGATGGCTAGAATTGCAGGTGTTGACCTACCTAGAGATAAAAGAGTGGAAATTGGTTTAACCTATATCTATGGAATAGGTAGGTCTAGAGCAAATGAAATATTGAAAAAAGCTAATGTTGATCCTAATACAAGAGTAAGAGATTTAACAGAAGCAGAAGTTAATGCTTTAAGAAGTGTTATAGATGGGTACACAGTAGAGGGAGATTTAAGAAGAGAAGTAGCAATGAATATTAAAAGGTTAAGAGATATTAACTGCTATAGAGGAATAAGACATAAAAGAGGTCTCCCAGTAAGAGGACAGAGAACAAAAACAAATGCAAGAACTAGGAAAGGCCCTAGAAAAGTTGGCGGCAAGAAAAAATAGAAGGTTAAGGGAGGGAAGATGAAATGGCAGCAAAAAAAGGTAAAAGTACACGTGTTAGAAGAAGAGAACGTAAAAATATAGAAAGAGGTCAAGCCCATATACAATCAACTTTTAACAATACTATAGTTACATTAACAGATATGCAGGGTAATGTGATATCATGGGCAAGTGCTGGTCAATTAGGCTTTAAAGGCTCACGTAAGTCAACTCCTTTTGCAGCACAACAAGCAGCAGAAGAGGCTGCAAGAAAAGCTATGGAACATGGATTAAAAACTGTTGAAGTATATGTAAAAGGGCCAGGCTCTGGAAGAGAAGCAGCCATAAGATCTCTACAAGCTGCAGGTTTGGAAGTAAGTTTAATTAAAGATGTTACTCCAATTCCACATAATGGTTGTAGACCACCAAAACGTAGAAGAGTTTAATATAGGAGGTGTGAAAAAACATGGCTAGATATACAGGAGCGGTATGTAGATTATGCCGTAGGGAAGGACAAAAATTATATTTAAAAGGAGAAAAATGCTATACAGATAAATGTCCAGTTTCAAGGAGAGGTTATGCTCCAGGGCAACATGGAAAGAATAGAAAAAAAATGTCAGAGTACGGATTACAGCTTAGGGAAAAACAAAAAGTTCGTCGTTTCTATGGTATTCAAGAAAACCAGATGAGAACCTACTTTGCTATGGCAGATAAGATGCCAGGAATTACAGGTGAAAATTTATTAAAGATATTAGAATTAAGGCTTGACAATGTTGTATATAGAATGGGCTTTGCTTCATCAAGAGCAGAAGCTAGGCAATTAGTAAGACATGGACATTTTACTGTTAATGGACATAAAGCAAATATTCCATCCATGTTATTGAAAGTTGGAGATCTGGTAGAAGTAAAGGAAAGAAGCAGAAGCAGTGTTAAGTTTAAAGAATTAGTAGAAAATCATAGAGGCAATACTGTTAGATGGTTAGAGGTTAATCCTGAAGAATATAGGGGTAAGATTATAGCAGAACCAGCTAGAGAAGATATTGATATTCCAGTAGAAGAGCATCTAATAGTAGAGCTATACTCTAAGTAATAGGATTATAGATAGAATCAGTTACCCTCGTCCTGTGATAATATAAAAAATAAGGAGGGTTTAAAGTTAATGATAGAAATTGAAAAACCAAAAATAGAGATAGTTGAAGTAAGTGAAGACAAGACTTATGGGAAGTTTACATTAGAACCTTTAGAAAGAGGATATGGTACTACATTAGGCAATTGCCTAAGAAGGGTACTCTTATCTTCTTTACCAGGTGCTGCTGTATCCTCAGTAAAAATTCAAGGTGTGCTACACGAATTTTCAACTGTTCCAGGAGTACTTGAAGATGTACCTGAGATTATATTAAATATAAAAGAAATAGCTGCTAAAATGTACACTGATGAACCTGTAATATTAAGGATTGAAGCAGAAGGGCCAAAGGAAGTAAAGGCAGGAGATATTATAACTGGACCAGATGTGGAAATAGTAAATAAGGATCATCATATTGCTACAATAAATGAATCAGGAAAATTATATATAGAAATGGAAATGATAAAAGGTAGAGGGTACAAGGCAGCAGAAAGAAATAAAAGGGAGGATCATTCCATAGGTGTCATACCAATTGATTCTTCTTTTACTCCAGTAACTAAGGTGAACTTTACAGTTGAAAATACAAGGGTAGGTCAGATAACGGACTATGACAAATTAACTCTTGAGGTATGGACCAATGGGACCATGACTCCAGAAGAAGCAACTTCCCTAGGTGCAAAGATACTTACAGAACATTTAAATTTATTTGTTGGACTAACAGATCATGTTGAAGATGTAGAAATAATGGTTGAAAAAGAAGAAGACAAAAAAGAAAAAGTGCTAGAGATGACGGTAGAAGAGCTGGACCTTACGGTTAGAAGCTATAACTGCTTAAAGAGAGCAGGAATTAATACTGTTGAAGAGCTCACCCAAAAAACTGAAGAGGATTTATTGAAGGTTAGAAATCTTGGTAAGAAATCCTTAGAAGAAATACAAAGTAAGCTTTCTGAATTAGGCTTAGCACTTAAAAAAATAGATGAGTAGCAGACACAAAGGAGGGATAATATGGCTAGATTAAGGAAACTTGGTCGTACTACTGATCATAGAAAAGCAATGCTTAGAAATCAAGTAACAAGTTTATTACGTGATGGCAGAATAGAAACTACACTTGCTAAAGCTAAGGAAACAAAGAGAATGGCAGATAAGATGATCACCCTTGGTAAAAGAGGAGATTTACACGCTAGAAGGCAAGCATTAGCTTATATATATGATGAAGATGTTGTAAAAAAACTATTTGATGAAATAGCACCTAAATATGCTGAACGTAATGGTGGATATACCAGGGTATTAAAGCTAGGTCCTCGTAGAGGTGATGGTGCGGAAATGGCAATTATAGAATTAGTATAAAGGGTGGGGGATTAAGTAGGGGAGGCTCAAGTCTCTTCATACAATTACTTAGTCCCTTTTTTGTAGAGCTCTACAAAAACAATTAAAAAAAGTAGGCGGTTAAAATGTCTGATGAGATGATTAGGATCGAAAATGTATCTTATGAGTATGATTCTTATGGGGATAATAAAGCTTTAATAGCAGTGGATAATGTAAGTATGACAGTTAATAAAGGTGAATATTTAGTTATTTTAGGCCATAATGGCTCAGGGAAATCTACTTTAGCAAAGCTAATAAATGGCCTTTTGATTCCAACAAGGGGAGATGTTTTTGTAAATGGAATAAATACAAAAGATGCAGACAGAATATGGGAAATAAGAGAAATTGCTGGCATGGTTTTTCAAAATCCAGATAATCAATTGGTAGCAACTATTGTGGAAGAAGATGTAGCCTTTGGGCCGGAAAATCTTGGTGTACCTCCAGAGGAGATTAGAAGAAGGGTGGATAAGGCGTTAGAAATTGTGGAAATGACTGAGTATAAAAAACATGCGCCCCATCTTCTCTCTGGAGGGCAAAAACAAAGGGTAGCCATAGCTGGAATACTTGCTATGAAGCCAGAATGTATAATATTAGATGAGCCTACTGCCATGCTTGATCCAATAGGTAGAAAAGAGATTATGAAAACCCTTCGCAGGTTAAATGATGAAGAAAAGAAAACAATAATCCACATAACCCATCACATGGATGAAGCAGTTGAGGCAGATAGAATAATAGTTATGGAGAAAGGCAAAATAGTTATGGAAGGAAGTCCAAGGGAAATATTCAGTCAGGTAGAAAAGATAAAAAAATTAGGCTTGGATGTACCCCAGGTGACAGAGCTAGCTTATGAGCTTAATAAAGAAGGGTTTAATGTGCCATGTAATATATTGACTATAGAAGAATTGGTGGATGCCCTATGATAATAAAAATTGAAAATTTAAGTTATGTATATAGCCCTAATACCCCATTTGAGATAAAAGCCTTAGACAACGTAAGCCTGACAATTAACGAAGGTGAGTTCATAGGCTTGATAGGGCATACAGGGTCTGGAAAATCAACCTTAGTCCAACATTTAAACGGACTGATAAAGCCTACATCTGGCAGGGTAGTAGTAGATGGCATAGATACAAGTGGAGATAGAGCTGATTTATTGAAGGTCAGGCAAAAAGTAGGATTAGTATTCCAATATCCTGAACATCAATTATTTGAAGAAACAGTATATAAGGACATAGCTTTCGGTCCCAAAAATCTGGGTCTCAAGGAAGAGGAAATAAATTTAAGAGTTAAAAAGGCTATGGAAGCTGTTGGCTTGGATTATGATAAATTAAAGGACAGATCTCCCTTTGAATTAAGTGGAGGGCAAAAAAGAAGAGTTGCCATAGCAGGTGTTTTAGCTATGAATCCTAAAGTGCTGATATTAGATGAGCCTACTGCAGGATTGGATCCTAGAGGAAGAGATGAAATACTAACGGGGTTGAAAAGGCTATATGATGAAGAGAATATTACAATTATATTGGTTTCCCATAGCATGGAGGAAGTTGCCAGATTTGTAAATAGGATAATTGTTATGCATAAAGGGAAAATTGCTATGGATGGAAGTACAAAAGAGGTTTTTAAAGAACAGCAAAAACTAGAGGAATTAGGTTTAGGAATTCCTCAAATTACCCAATTTATGAGAAAGTACAGGATAAAAGGCAATGATGTGGATGATACGGTCATAACGGTGGAAGAAGCTAAAAGGGAGTTAATAAATTATTTAAGGAGAAAGGAAAATGATTAGGAATATTACTATTGGTCAATTTTTTCCTACAAATTCAGTTATTCATAGGCTGGATCCCAGAATAAAGATAATAATTACTTTTATGTTTATAGTATCTTTATTCTTTATAACCTCCTTTTATCCTTATTTGCTTATTTTGATCTTTTTAATATTAACAATTAAATTGTCAAAGGTTCCATTCATATATGTTTTAAAAGGCTTAAAACCTCTTTTGCTCATTATTATCATAACCTTTCTCATTAATATATTTATGACTAAGGGAGAGGTTATATTAAGTATAGGACCCTTAAATATCGCAAGGGAAGGAATAAGGCAAGCAGTTTTTATGGCCCTAAGGCTTATATTTTTAGTTATGGGTACATCCCTTTTAACATTAACAACATCACCTATATCTTTAACAGATGGGATAGAAAAACTTTTATCCCCACTTAAAAAAATTGGGGTGCCAGCCCATGAAATAGCGATGATGATGACAATAGCCTTAAGGTTTATACCTACCCTTTTGGAGGAAACAGATAAAATAATGAAGGCTCAAATGGCGAGAGGTGCTGATTTTGAAAGTGGCAATATAATTAACCGTGCCAAAAACCTGGTTCCACTATTAGTTCCCTTATTTATAAATGCCTTTAGGAGAGCAGATGAATTAGCTGTGGCCATGGAAGCTAGATGCTATAGAGGCGGGGAAAACAGAACTAGAATGAGGGAGTTAAAACTCGGTAGAAATGACATAATAGCCATTAGTTTTTCAATTATATTCTTTGTATTTATAGCAAGTACAAGATATATAAATATAAGGGGTCTAATATGACAAATATAAAGCTTACTATTCAATATGACGGTACCAACTATTGTGGTTGGCAAAGGCAAAAAAATGGTATAAGCATTCAGGAAAAAGTAGAAGATGCAATTTATCTGGTAACAGGAGAAAAAGTAAAGCTAATAGCTTCAGGTAGAACTGACAGGGGAGTACATGCCCAGGGACAGGTGGCAAATTTTATAACAAGTTCTAAAATTCCCCCTGATAGATTTAAATATGCTTTAAATTCAAAATTACCCCAGGATATAAGCATTGTTAAATCTGAGTTGGTACCTGAAAACTTTCATGCAAGGTATGATGCTAAAGGTAAGGTATACAGATATGTCATATTTAATGGTGAAATTAGAAATCCCTTATATAATAGATATGCCTACCATGTACCTGTTAAGCTGGATTTTGACTTAATGGATAAGGCAAAAGATTATTTTTTAGGCAGACATGACTTTAGGGCCTTTATGGCACAAGGTAGCAGTGTAAAATCAACCATTAGGACCATAAAAGATATCAATTTGGATAAAAGGGAAGAATTAATCTTCTTTACCATTGAAGGAGACGGCTTCCTCTATAATATGGTTAGGATAATTGTTGGTACATTAGTTGAAGTTGGTTTGGGAAAAATTAAAGAGGAAGATATTCCCCATATTATAGAATCAAAGGATAGGAAAAGGGCTGGGCATACTGCTCCAGCAAAGGGTTTATGCCTGGAAAAGGTCTATTATTAGCTGATAAAAACTTATTGACATTGATATTTCCTTGTATTAGAATATACTAGAGTGTTTAAAAAGCCCCGGAATCTTTTTATAACCAACACTGAAATAAGGAGGGAAAAAGGTGAAGAGCTATATTGCAAAACCAAACGAGGTAGAAAGAAAATGGTACCTAATAGATGCAGAAGGCAAGGTTTTAGGAAGACTGGCTTCAGAAATTGCTAAAATCCTAAGAGGAAAGCACAAACCCACTTACACACCACATGTAGACACTGGGGATTTTGTAATAGTAATTAATGCTGATAAGGTTAAGTTAACTGGAAATAAATTAGACCAAAAATATCATAGATATCATACTGGCTATCCAGGTGGATTAAAATCCATAGTATATAGGGATATGCTGGAAAGGAAACCAGAAAAAGTTATTGAACTAGCAGTTAAGGGAATGCTTCCAAAAAATAGACTTGGCAGAAAGATGTTTAAGAAGTTAAAAGTTTATAGTGGACCTGAACATAAACACGAAGCACAAAAACCAGAAGTATATGAATTTTAATTTGGTTTAGGAAGGAGGACTGTCATTGGCAACTGTACAGTATATGGCAACCGGAAGAAGAAAGACTTCAGTAGCAAGAGTAAGGCTTATTCCAGGTTCTGGTAAGATAGTAATAAATGAAAGAGATATAGATGATTATTTCGATTATGAAACATTAAAGGTTATGGTAAGACAGCCACTAGTACTAACAGACACATTAGGAAAATATGATGTTATAGTTAATGTACATGGTGGTGGATTTACAGGCCAAGCTGGAGCCATTAGGCATGGAATTTCCAGAGCTCTAATTAATGCAGATGAAGAATTAAAGCCTATATTGAGAAAAGCAGGCTTACTAACAAGAGATGCAAGAATGAAAGAAAGAAAGAAATACGGCTTAAAGAAAGCAAGAAGAGCTCCACAATTCTCAAAGAGATAATTATTTGTTTCATTACACACGAGTTTGTTTACAATTACAAAGTTTGCTTATCGCAAGCGCCAACCGTCAGGGGGAGAATTCCCTTTGGCGGTTTTTTGTTGTGTAAAAAAGCATATAACAATGTATAAAATATGAAATCCGGACGCAGTTTTAATCCCTCGAAAGCAAGTAGAATTCCGATGTGTAGGTGGTTTCGATATTTCCTCCCGTAGGTTATACCCTGCGTATGAATACTCATTTTATTAGTAAACCTTCCACGAGCAAACTTTGTCATTCTTCACTGCTCACGAGCAAACTCGCTTGTCATTTTCTCATTTTTTATATCTTTTTTTATATTTTTTAAGGTAATAAAACCCGCGAGCAAACTTTGTCACTACAAGGGAAGAAACCGCGAGAAGCCTTGCAACAACTACATTTCAACACGAGCAAACTTTGTCACTCCGTGAGCAAAC
>Ga0209537_1000837_pt1 | contig 36697 bp, 39 predicted proteins | sample BioPla4DNA1_FD_187698 | JGI IMG/M metagenome (GOLD analysis project Ga0209537, IMG submission 187698) | Biogas fermentation microbial communities from Germany - Plant 4 DNA1 (SPAdes) (version 2) | ecosystem: Engineered > Bioreactor > Anaerobic > Digestate | place: Bielefeld, North...
TACTGGCCTTGAACCTCTTGGGCCACATTTGTCCCCCTCTCCACACCATTACCAAATTGGTCCATCGACTATCATCCCTATTCTACCCATTTGCCCCCTGCTTGTAAAGGATTTTATCTTGGCGGTGTTTTTCTGCCTTGCATTTGAAAAAGCCCTGTGCTACAATGTAGTAGCGTCATTGATATCGTTTCAAAGGGGGTAGGAAAGATGGCTAGAAGGTGCATTATCTGCGACAAGGGTACGGTGACCGGCAATCTGAGAAGCCACGCCGAGAACAAGAATCGGCGCACCTGGAAACCCAACCTGCAAAGAGCTCGCATCATCTTCCAAGGCAGCCCCAGAAGGGCTTACGTCTGCACCAGGTGTCTGAAGAGCGGAAGAGTACAGAGAGCTCTCTAGGCCTGCCCCTAAGATATGATTCGCAATAGATCACCCCTAGGCGAGGAGCCCAGGGGTATTTTATTGCTCTAAAACAAGGAGAAGAACACCCTCCGCGATACTCACCTCGATTTCGCTGCTGACAGCCTGGTTGCTGATGGTGAAAGTGCTTCCTTTGTAGAGATCCTGCCCGCTTAGGGGGTAGCCCAAACCCCTGGTCTTGACCCCCCGCACTACGGGCGTGAGGGGAACCAGGGAAACGATGCTCCCTTTCCTGACCTGGCTTTTTGAGCTTGCACAGAAGGCACTCAGAACGTGCCCCTTGGTGATTAGGTGGTTTTCCACTCCCTGCAGAGCCAAGCGATAGAGGATCTCCACATTACCCAAGGCGTGGTCGATGCGGCTGCCCCAGGCTCCAACCAGGGAGATGGAAATGGCTCCTCGGCCCAGGGCGTACTCCACTGCCAGTTCCAAGTCCGTCTGATCCTTGCGCGGAGGGACAGTTTGAAAGGGCACCCCTTGAGCTGCCCAAAACTCTTGATCCTCGGCGGGCAGGGAATCAAGATCGCCGATGATCAGATCGGGCCTCAGCTGCCACTTGCGGGCCAAACTTCCTCCCCCGTCTGCGCAGATAATCAGGGCGTCTTCTAGGACTGAAGCAGGGGGCTTCCGGGGCACATCCTCCCCGGAAGCCAGGATCAACGCTGAAAGGCTATGCTCTTGGTTCAAAGATTTCCCTCCGCCTTTCCAGCAGGAAGATGATCAGCCAGGCCAGCAGCGCGCTGGGGACCATGTAATGGGCGTTGTAGAGCAGGGAATAGCCTAGTACAGAACTGCCCTCGGGGGTGTATTCAGCAAAGAACACCACCCCCGAGATGACATGGAGGGCGAAGCGCAGCAGGCTCCCCGCCGTCACACCCAGCCAGCGCACTTTCCCCAGCAGGCCGAAGCCGGCTACACCCAACACCATGAAGGCTGCGGGATAATCTAGTATAACCTGTACAGGATGGAAAAAGTAACCTCCAAAAACGAGTTGCAGTACACCCAGCAAAGCACCGCCAAGCATCCCCGCGGCGCCTCCCCGGCGGAAAGCCAGAACGAAAATGGGCAGCATTTCCAGGGTAACACTTCCCCCGTACGCCGCACGCCACAACCTCAGCTCGGATAGGAGCAGGGCCGCCCCCACCAACACCGCCGTCTCCACCATAACCTGCAGATTCTTGTTGCGCATTAAATCTACCTCCCGTAATGCCGACTTCCTTCCGCATCCGGTACTTAAAGCAAAACATGGACGCGCAAGCGGTCCATGTCCTTACCGATACCGCTTCCCTACGCCGGAATTACCCAAACAGGTTCGAAGGGTTCGGATCCTGTGGTTGGCACATGGATCCAGTCTCAGCTGACAAGCACCCCTAGCGGAACTCCATCGTATTTTGTTGATATATTACTTCTGCTTTGCCGGAAGAATACCTGCAAAGAAAGGTAATCAAATCAGGAGAAAAGCATCCCGTGTACCAGGATGCTTTTCCGACGGCCCGTACTGAGCAGGCGGCTAAGTAGTTTTCATGACTTCGCAGGCGAACGCGAAGTGTCCTTGCCCAGGGAGTTGGTATTTTTTTGTGGTGATCGGTTAAAAACCACGCTACCCTCCTTTCTTATCATGATCTGCCACCTACTCAGCTTACACATATAATACAGCGAATTGTCAGACTTGTCAAGCATATGTACCGAACTTTGCGTTAATTATGCACAAAAAAAGGTAAGCAAGCTTACCTTTAGGCACTACGCATCCTGGCAATATAATCAGCGGGGTTCTCCGCCTGGAAGATGGCGGAACCGGCCACAAAGTTGGTGGCTCCAGCGGCCGCGAGCACAGGGACGTTCTCCACTGTCACCCCTCCATCCACCTGCAGTTCGATGGGGGCTGCACCGATGAGCTTCCGGCAGTCTCCGATCTTTTCCAGCATGGCGGGGATGAACTCCTGGCCGCCGAATCCCGGGTTCACGGTCATGATCAAAATGAGATCGAGGTCCTCCAAAACATAGCGGAGTCCCTCCAAGGGGGTATGGGGGTTGAGGGAAACACCCGCCCTGCAGCCCAGCTCCTTAATACGGCGCAGCGTGCGCTGAAGGTGAACCGCTGCTTCATAGTGCACTGTGATGATCTCCGGCTTCACTGCGGCGAACTCCTCTAGGAAACGTTCGGGCCGCTCAATCATGAGATGAACGTCCAGGGGCAGGTCAGTACAGCGGCTCACAGCCTCAATCACGGGCAGGCCAAAACTGATGTTGGGCACGAAATGTCCGTCCATTACGTCAAAATGGAGAAGATCAGCACTGCTCACTCTGGCCAGCTCCCCGCGGAGATCACAAAAATCCGCGGCCAAAAGCGATGCACTAATACGTCTGTTCACGACAGCTGCCCCTTTCTAATAACGCGGTGTCACTTCCTCCAAGAAGAGGAGATAATGCTGGTGACGGCTGGCTGCAACTTCCCCCCGCTCCAACGCCTCCAAAACGGCGCAGCCCGGTTCCCGGCGGTGCAGACAGCCCCGGAAGCGGCAGGCATCCCGGTAGCGGTCAAACTCTGGAAAGGCGAACTGCAGGCGATCCTCTTGGCCCGGCTCCAGGTAAAGTTGGGAAAAGCCCGGCGTATCTGCCACATAGCCCTGGTCAAAGGCCAGCAGCTCCACCCTGCGGGTTGTGTGCCTGCCCCGCTGAATCTTGGCGCTCACCTGACCAGTCTCCAGATCCAAATCAGGGTTTAAGGCATTGAGCAGTGAAGACTTGCCCGCTCCGGAGGGGCCCGCCAGGACGCTGATCTTGCCCTGCACAACCCGGCGCAGTTCCTCCATACCTTGGGAGGTAACAGTACTTGTCAAAATGGTGGGATAGGGGATGGAGGCGTAGATGGCCCTTAGTTCTTCTGCCCTGCCCAGATCCAAATCGGCTTTGTTGAACACCACCACATTGGCCAGACCCATGAGCTCCGCCTGGACCAAAATGCGGTCCAGTAAGGCCAAGTTGGGGGCGGGCTGCTGCACCGCGAACACAACCAGGACTTGATCGATGTTGGCAATGGCCGGGCGGATGAGTTCGTTTCTGCGGGGCAAGATCCTTTCCACCACACCCCCGGATCCACCTTCATCCAGGGAAATTTCCACCCGATCCCCAATCAAGACGCGTTCCACAGACAGGCGCAGCTTGCCCCGGAGGGTGCACTTCAGGCGCCCCTGTTCCGTTTCCACCTCGTACGTTCCGCCTATACCCTTGACAATGATCCCTTCCAGCATATACCTCCTACTCCTGAAAAGCCCGATCCATGAACTGGCGTCCACCAATGTAAACCTGGAAGCGCGCATCTTTGCCCCGGCCCTGAATGGTGCGCACCACCCGGTCGCCTCCCCTATGGGTCTCCCGGTATACTTCCCGGGCCCCAAAATCGTCGATGACTAGGATCACGATTTCTTGGCTGGGCCCTTGAGGAACATCGATGATCACTTCTTTGATGCTCCACAGGTTTTCTTGGATCCACTCCGCTTCTTCTGGTGTTTCCTCAACGTGCGGTTCTTCCACAGGCACCTCGGGCGCACCCCGGGAGTAGACGAAGTCAATGGGCCAGCCTTCCTCCACCATGCTGCCCGGTGCCGGGTTCTGTTCGATGACGCGTCCGGCGGGGTAAACGGTACTGAACTCAGGCCAGGAGTTGCCAAGCGGCAGGCCTAGATTGCTCAGTTCCTGTTTGACCTGCTCAAAATCCTGTCCCCTGAAATCAGGCAGAGCAAAAGGTTGTGCCGCCTTGCTCAGTACTAGGCTCACTGCGGTACCCTTGGCCACGATCTCTCCGGGTTCGGGCTGCTGTTCCAGGACTATTCCTGGACGCACCTGGGGATCAAAGATCTCTTCACTTTCACCTTCCACAAATCCTGCCTGGGTTAGGGCCACCTTGGCCTCGCGCAGGGAAAGGCCGATGAACGAGGGCATCTCCACTTCCTCTGCTCCTTTGCTGATCCGTACCCCAATCTCGCGATACTGCTTAACCATGCGCCCCGGCAGGTGATCCTGGCTGATCACGTGACCGGCGGGTACTTCATTGTCAAAAATGCGCTGATCTACCCTCAGTACCAAATCCACTTCTCTGAGCACACGCATGGCTTCCATTTCGTGCAGCCCCACAATGTCGGGCACGCGCACATCATCCGGGTACAAGATTTCAGGGATGATGCGTACCGCAGCGTAAGTCAGGCCCCCCAGCACTAAGAATATGACTAGAAGTACCAGTGCTTTAGAACGCTTTTTGGGTGCCTTTTTTCCTTTCTTCTTCTTCGACCGGGCCAATCCCCAGCCCCCTTTCCCCAAGAGTTCTGCTGCCGGCAGGGGGAGGGTTTGATCCACGTCGTCCTCTCCCTCGCCCGCCGCGGCTAGCCGCCGTTCTATCCTCTGGAAAACCTGCACCACTTCCTCGGCGCTTTCAGGACGGTTTTTGGGATTCTTGTTCAGCAGCTTGAGCACCAGATCCTCCAACTCGGCATCCAAGTCGGGCCTTAAGTTGCGCAGAGGCTGGGGCGCGTCCTGAATCTGCTGCAGCGCGATGGCAATGGCGGTCTCGCCAGTAAATGGCGGTTCGCCCGTAATCAGCTCGTAGAGTACAATCCCCAGAGAGTACAGATCGCTGGCCGTCTGAACGTTGGCGCCCCTGGCCTGTTCTGGGGAGAAGTAGCGCACTGAACCAAGCACCATCCCCGTTTGAGTCAGGTTGGTTGAGGACATGGCCTGGGCAATACCGAAGTCGGTGACTTTCACCCGGCCTTCATCCGTAATTAAGATGTTGTGGGGTTTGATGTCCCGATGGATAATTCCGTGGTAATGGGCATGGGCGAGGGCCATGGCAATCTGCTTTCCAACACCCACCACAAACCCTTGGGAGAACTGGCCGTGCTCGCGTAGGAGATCACTCAGGTTCCTGCCCTGCACGTATTCCATGACAATATAATGAATGCTGCCCTGCTCGCCCACATCATAGATGTTGACAATATTGGGATGAGACAAGCTCGCGGCAGACCTGGCTTCGCGTCGAAAACGCTCCACAAACTGCTCATCATCGGCAAACTGGGACCTTAAGATCTTCACCGCCACCACGCGGCTCAACAGATGATCCTTGGCGCTGTAAACCAAGGCCATGCCCCCGTCCCCGACCTTCTCCAAGATCTCATAGCGATTGGCCAGCGTTTCTCCAATCATATTCTCACCTTCTATGCCTTACTCACTCAGCTGTAGAGCCTTGCGCATAATCTCTGCACCCAAAGGCGCGGCCGCCTCTGCACCCATTCCCCCGTGTTCAACCAAGACTGCTACCGCAACTTGAGGTGCATCAACCGGGGCAAAACCAATAAACCAGGCGTGATCAGGGACGGAACCCATCTGGGCAGTCCCAGTCTTACCCGCATACTCCAGTTCGGTACTCAGATCGGTCTTCGCCGTCCCCTCCTGAGCCGCCAAAGCCATAGCCCTCTTAACCTGTTCCGCCGCTTCCGGCGGCAGAATCCGCCCCAACACCTGGGGGCGTGTGATCTGCCTCATGCGCAGACCGCCCCTGATCTCCTGGACCAGGTAGGGACGCATCAAAACCCCTCCATTGGCTAAGGCCGCTGCAGCCTGGGCCATCTGCAGAGGAGTAACTAAAAGCTCAGCCTGGCCGATACCCAGCTGGGCGGCGTGGTACTGAGATGCTATGGCGTCGGGGACATAGCCTTCCTTGTTGCTCAGCTCCAACGGGACCATCTGGCCCAGGCCAAAGAGGCGGAAATACTCCAGCAGCCGCTCCCCCAGGACCACTGCCACCTTTCCGAAGACAACATTGGAGGATTTGGCCAGGGCCTCATCTAGGCTGATCTCCCCATGGGCCCGGCCACCGAAATTGCCCATGGTGCCGCCTGGGAGCTCCAAGACACCCCCATCGAACCAGGTGCTTCCGGGCTCCAGCGCTCCTTCTGCGGCCGCCGCAGCGTAAACCAAGGGCTTGACTACGGAACCGGGCGGATACAGGCCGTGCGTGGCCCGGTTCAAAAAAGGACTTCGCACATCGCCCAGGTAATCTGGCCAGTTCTCATCCAAGGCTCCCCCGTCCACGCAGGGCAGGGATACCAACGCCAAGACCTGGCCGGTGTCAGGACGCAGAACAACCACCGCCCCTTGGGAACCGCTGAGCAGGTCTTCGGCAGCCTTCTGCAGCTCCAGATCCAAAGTGGTAAACACGCTGCGCCCGGAGCTCAGCTCAGCGTGGTAGAGCAGTTCCAGTCCCGTCATACCGTAGCGTTCATGGAAGTAGCCCACTACGTGGGAAAGGGATGGCGCGGCGTAATGCCGAGCATAGCCCCCCTCCACTGCCGTGGAAAAGGCCAAGGGCCTGCCCTGGCCATCGAAGATGGCACCCCGCTCCTTCTGGAAAGCCAGGTAATAACGGGGATTGGCTGGATGGCTGGCCAAGTCCGCGCAGAGCTGCCAGTAAAACGCACTAACTAACATCATACCATAAAACAGGGCCAGGACCAGGAAAGATCTGCGCACTACGCTTCCCCTCCCCCGCGGCTCCAACCCGCAATGGTGCCCAGCATCCAAAACTGGGCCGCCAGGGAAGTGGACCCGAAACTGACAAAGGGTAGGGTCATGCCTGTAAAGGGGAGCAGGCGCAGAATGCCGCCCACTACCAAAACCACCTGCCCGTGCAGGAGGAGGGTCAAACCCAAACCCACGAGCTGCCGCTCCTGATCAAGTCCATCGAGAATGCGCAGGGCCCAGAAGGCCAGGCTCAAGTAGCAGAGCAGCAGGGCACAGACGCCCAAGAACCCAAACTCTTCACCGAGGACGGCGAAGATGTAATCAGTATGCCCGTGGGGGATCACACGGACTAAGCCTTGGCCTAACCCTTGTCCGACCAATCCACCGGCTCTGAGGGCGAACAGCCCCTGCAGCACCTGGTAGCCCTTGCTGTCCAGGTAGTCCCAGGGCTTCAGCCAGGCCAGCACCCTGTTCTGCACATGTGAAAACAACCCCACGGCGCCGCAAAACCCGCCTGCCGCCGCGGCTGCCCAGCCCAGCAGCTTGTACCAGGAAAACGAGTGCCAAAGCGAAAGCCAGCCAAAGACGGCGAAAACCAGAACGGCCGGCCCCAAGTCCCGCTGCCATGCTGCCAGCAGACAGAAACAGGTTAAGAAGAACAAGCGTTCCCAGGGGGCCTGCTCTCTGCTGAGCTGGCGGCCCAAGTAGAACATGAGGAAGATTTTAGCCAGCTCCACGGGCTGAAATCGCAGGCTCCCGACACTCAGCCAAGCCCGGGCGCCGCCTGCGCTTTCCCCCCAGATGGCGGTCACGGCCAAAAGGCCCAGGGCGGCCCAGGCCCACAAACGGGTGAAGGGGAAACGGATGGCAGGTACCAGCAGGCCAAACAGGTACAAAACAGCGCCCAGCATGGCCCCATAGAAATGTCCTTGGGCCAGGGCTGGGTCCAACCTGGCCAGGAAAACCCAGCCACAGAACACCAGCACCGCAGTGAAGGGCAGGGCTCCAGAATCGGCACCAAGCTGCCTGGTGATCAGCCAGAGCACCATGAACAGCGCCCACAGGGCCGCAGGCTGCCACCAGAGTACTTGGCCCTGAAGTATAAACAGCCACAAGACCACACCTACAATCCAACCCGTTAACCCAAACCACGTGCGGTAGAGGAGTCCCACGAAAATTCCTCCTCGCTCACAGCCCTTCTTCCCGCGATCACCCTAGACTTTGGCGGTGATAACCGTGATATTATCTGGACCTCCCCGATCGTTAGCCAAATCCACCAACTTCTGGGCGAGGTTGCTGGAATGGAAATCCTGCTGCAGCGCCTGCTGCAGTAGATCGTCATCAACAACATCGGTCAGGCCGTCGGTGCAGAGTATAACTAATGAGCCCGGCTGAAGTTTTCTTGTGATCAGCTCCGGCTCGATTTCAGCCGACCCCAAAACCTGAGTGAGAATGTGCCTCTTGGGGTGTGTACGGGCCTCCAAGGGAGTGATGGTGCCCGAGCGCAGGAGCTCACCCACCACTGAATGATCGCTGGTCAGCTGCTCCAGCACACCATCGGCATATAGATAGCAGCGACTGTCGCCCACATGCCCCACGATCAGTTTCCGCTCCCCCTGTTCACTGGGCTCCGAAATCCAGGCCAAGGTAATGGTGCTGCCCATGCCCTGGAAATGCTTGTTCCGACCCGACTCTTCCAGGATCCGCGCCTGGGCCTGGGCAATGGCTTCCAGGATCTCCTGCTCCGGCTCGCCGGCACCGAAGGGGAAGGAGCTGATCACCTCAACAGCCAGCCCTGCTGCCACCTCCCCAGCAACATGCCCCCCCATGCCGTCACAGACAACAAGGCAGCGCCCGCCTACCCACAGCGCGTCCTCGTTGTTCTCCCGCACTCGCCCCACATCTGTTGCTGTCTTCACATCCATGCCCAACACTCCTATTTCAACTCTTCCAGCATGGCCTTGACCAAGCCCAAGACTATCCTGAACAGCCACACCACCAAGACCGCCCTGACCACCCAGTGGACCACGGCCATGTTCATCTCTCCTCATAGGTTAAAACGGTCTGCCCCAGGCGAATGGTGTCCCCATCCCTCAACAGGGCCCGTTTAACGCGCCTGCCGTTCAAGAAGGTCCCGTTTCTGCTGGCGTTGTCCTGCACTATCCAGTTTCGGCCCACGGGAACGAAACTGGCATGCACCCTGCTGACTTTAGGGTCCGCAAGCCGCAAGTGGCAGCTAGCGCCCCTGCCCACCAAAAACCCAGGTTGAAGCAGGATCACCTGGGAGCCCAGGCGCAAGCAGGCGCGGGACTGCTGGACACTCTCTCCAAAGGAGGCAAGCTCATAGCGCTTCGTGGGCGCCAGATCCTCTGCCTTCGCCGCGGAGGGCGTTTCCTGCATATTTTCTGCCCCACCATGGGGTTTTCCTGTTAATACTTGGATAATTCTTGCCAGCAGGTCCCTAAACCCTGCCATTGGCCTGACCTCCCAGGCTGCGCTGGCGCAGCTGGCCACAGGCGGCTTCAATATCGGTACCCCGTTCCTTGCGGATGGAGACGGGAATGCCCGCCCGCTCCAGAACGCGGGCAAACTGGGCAATGCGCTGCCCTGAAGGCCGCTTCTCTGGCCCCACGGGGTTGATGGGAATGAGGTTCACATGGCAGAGCCTGCCCCGCAGAAGCTCGCCTAGCCTTCTGGCCTGTTCCGGTCCATCATTTATCCCGCTGATTAGGGCATACTCATAGGAGATGCGGCGGTTGGTCTGGGTTGTGTAGTAATCGCAGGCGGCCAAGAGCTCCTCTAAAGGATAGACCTTGTTGATGGGCATCATGGCTGATCTGTCGTGATCATCCGCGGCATGGAGGGAAACGGCCAGGTTCACCTGGAGTCCCTCTTCGGCTAAAGAGCGAATCTGGGGAGCCAGGCCGCAGGTGGAGATGGTCAACCTCCTGGCACCCATATCCAGGCCCTGGGGATGGTTGATCAGGCGAACGCTGCGCAGCACCGCATCATAGTTGGCCAGGGGCTCACCCATACCCATATAGACAATATTGGACAGAACCTTACCTTCTGCCTTCAGTCGATTCTGCACAAACAAGACCTGGGCCACGATTTCGCCCGCGCTGAGATTGCGTTCAAAGCCTCCCTTTCCCGTGGCACAAAAGGAACAGTTCATGGCACAGCCCACCTGGGTGGAGATGCAGATGGTCTGGCGCTTCTCTTCCGGCAGCAGAACCGTCTCCACGGCGCCTCCACCCCTGAGCGCGAACAGATACTTCTCCGTACCGTCGGTAGAGATGCGTCTCGTCACCAGCTCCAGGGGCCACACACTGTGGAACGCCTTTTCTAGTCTCGCAATCAGGTCCCGGGGAAGGTTCTCCATTTCCCGAAAACTGGCCGCAGCATGTTTGTGCAGCCAGGCGAAAACCTGCCGGGTCCGGTAGGCCGGGATCTCTCCGTCAGCCAGCTGTCTGCCTATTTCTTCTGGAAACAGCCCGGCAATGTGCCGCTCACTTAAGTGCACTCGAAAACCTCCACTTCAGAAGGTGAGATCATGGGTAAAAGAGCTACGATTCATTTCCTAACCGCCTATGTGGAATACCTCTTGGATCAGGGTATCCGTTCCGAGGAATACTATTTAGGCGACGCTTCCCGTTTTCTCCGCTTCCTGCTGGCCAATACCACGGCCGAACAGGTTCAAAGTTATATCCGCTCCCACAGCTCCCCAGCATACCGCGCCCGCCTGGAAAAGACTCTGCGCAAGTTTTTCCTCTTCGCCCAGGAAAAACTGGCCATCGAGGTGGAGCAGATCGTGGAAAGACAAAAAAAACCAGATCGAAACCTGGTTTGAAATCGAACTGGTCGGGGCGACACGATTTGAACGTGCGACCTTCGCGTCCCGAACGCGACGCTCTACCAAACTGAGCCACGCCCCGCAACTTAAGTATAAACCCTGTACAGCGGTTTTGTCAACGATCAGCAGCCATACCTTCCTGGGCTAAAGAATCGAAAAGACATCCTCCACCCCCCCAGAGGATGCTTTCCAGTTGCGGGCAGTTCATAGACCCAGGCTGCCTTCTACGATCTTGGCTATGATCAGGGAGTTCGTAGGCATGCGATCCTCGCAGTAAGGCTCGCACAGCGTCCTGATGAACTCCGTGTTCCCATGCTTCCAAGCGGCGGCCAGGGCATTGCGGATACCCGCCTCCACTCCGCTCATGGTGGTCTTGTACTTTTCAGCCAGCGCCGGGTACATCTCTTTGGTCAGACCCCCTGCGTAGTAGCCCTCTCTCAAGTACAAGATTACAGCGTCTCTCAGATAGGCAAAGCCCTTGAGATGAGGCGGCACGCCCATTTTGTGCAAGATCTGGGTCACCTTCTGATCTACGCTCAGCGGTGGTTCCTGGGCCAGGGCTTCCTCATCAAGGATCATATTAGCAGAAGCGGCGGAAAACTCCCTCAAGCGCTCCACTAGAATCTCTAAACGGAAAGGTTTTACTAGGAAGTAGTCAGCACCCAGGGCCAGCAAGCGGCTGAGCAGGCGATCGCTGCCAAAGGCGGTGATCACAAACACCTTCGGCTCCTTCCCAAGCTGCATGGTCTTGAGGGCTTCCAGGACACCCAGCCCATCCAAATAGGGCATGGTAATGTCCAGCAGAACCAGGTCCGGCTCCAACCTTTGAATTTCCTTGAGAGCTTGCTCGCCGTCGTGTGCTATACCTACCACTTCAAAATCGTCGTGCGGATCCAAGAACTGATGCAGGATCTGACAGAGCTCCACATTATTGTCCACAATCAGAATCCTCATACAGCCCCTCCAAAAACATATTCCCCCCTTTTCACATTGATATTTGACACATATTTCCAAACTCCTGCTGTTCTGACGCAACTGCCAAAAAGTTCACTTTCGAATGAGAGCCATATAAAAGCCGTCAACAAAATGGCGATGGGGGAACAGGGTTCGCTCCCAGGGCTGGCCCGGACAGCCGGGGAACTCCTCTGGGAAGGGCTGGCCGGAGAAGTGAGGATGTTCTGCTAAGAACCACTGGACCACCTCATCATTTTCCCATTTGGTCAGGGTGCAGGTGGTATAAAGCAGCAGGCCTCCCGGAGCCACATAGCTAGCAGCCCGGCTCAAAATCTGTTTTTGGATGGCCACCAGTTGCCTGATCTCTTCTGCACTCTTGCGCCAGCGGATATCAGGCCGGTGGCCCATGGTGCCCAGACCGGAACACGGGGCATCCACCAACACCCTTGGAACCGGGGAAAGTCCCAAGTCCTCGGTGGCATCGCCCACCTGGGTACGGATGATGGAGATACCCAACCGCTGGGCATTCTCTTGCACCACGGCCAAGCGCCGGGAGCTGACATCAAAGGCCAAGATCTGTCCTTGGTTGTCCATGAGCTGGGCGAGATGGGTGGCCTTGCCCCCTGGCGCGCTGCACAGATCGTAAACGGTCTGGCCCGGTTCAACCTGCAGGGCATGGGCAGCTAGGGCGCTGCTTTCGTCTTGGATGTAATACCTGCCCTCTTCCAGCCAATCATCGGCCACCACGGCATGGGCAGGACGCACCTCCAGAATCTCAGGCAAGTAGCGGCCTGACTGTACGGATATCCCCCGGGACTGGAGGTGGGCGCGCACTTCCTCGGGGGAGGATTTGAGGGTGTTAACCCGGATGTTCAGTCTAGGCGGCTCATTCATGGCCGCGCAGAGGCCCGCCGTCTCTTCCACTCCCCACCACTTGATCCACTGCTCCACGATCCAGGTGGGAAAGGAATACTTGAGTCCAATGTGTTCCACGGGATCCTCCTCTAAGGAGGGATATGCAAGCAAATCCCTCCCGCGCAGCAGCTGCCTGAGCAAGCCGTTGGTGAACTTGGCGGTACCTTCGTGGCCGAAGGCGCGCGCCAGTTTCACGGCTTCGTTAACCGCTGCCGAAGGAGGGATTCTGTCTAAGTAGAAAATCTGGTAGGCGGCGATGCGCAAAACGTTTAACACGGCTGGCTGGATTTTTTCCAGAGGTCTGGAGCTGAATCGCGAGAGGGCATAGTCCAAACTCCGCCGCATACGCACGGTACCGAAGACCAGTTCCGTATAGAGGCCCTGGTCCAAACTGCTTAAGGAGCTCCGCTGGATCTGGCTGTCCACCAGATCCTTGAGGAAGTCCTCTGACTCTTCCAGCCTGTTTAAGGTGACCACCGCCAAGTAGCGGGGATTGGCACGGCGATTCATTACCGCCTCCGCTGACCCCGCAGGAAGAGCAGACGAATCAGCTGTGAAGCTGCCACAGCCACCGCGGCCACGTAGGTTAAGGCTGCTGCGCTGAGTACCGCCTTGGCTTTAGGCACCTCTGCTTTGCTTAAGTAGCCCCCAGACTGGAGGGCAGCCAAAGCTCTTTTCGAGGCGTTGAACTCCACGGGCAGCGTGATCAGCTGAAAACCCAAGGCCGCAATGAAGAACCAGATGCCAACAAGCATAAGCATATCCACGCTGAACAAGAAACCCAGCATGAACAGGGGAAATGCCATTTGAGAGCCGATGGAGGCCACCGGGAAGAGGCTGGTTCTGAGCCCCAGGGGCACGTACCCCCTGGCATGCTGTACCGCATGCCCCACTTCGTGGGCGGCCACGCCCACAGCAGCCACACTGGTGCCGTCATAGACGTGGGACGAAAGGCGCACCGTTCCCGAGCGAGGATCATAGTGGTCAGTGAGCTGACCGCCGATCCTTTCCACACTTACATTGTGCAGTCCGTTGGCATTGAGAATCTCCCTGGCCACCTGGGCCCCTGTAAGCCCTGCTTGGGATCTTTCCTGGAGATAGCGGGAAAAAGTGCTCTTTACTTTGAACTGGGCATACATGGCGAGTAACAAGGCCGGAAGGACCAAAATTAAAGTGGGATCATAAAACATGCCATCTCCTCCTGTCAGTTTAATATTTCCCCAACGCGCAAACGCAATCCATTGGCAAAGTCCAGACCAGACAGCACCTTGCCGCCAGGCCTCTGCATGCTCTGCAAAAACAGCGCACCGCTGCCGCAGGCAACAAGCAGGCCCTGCTCACTCAAGGAGAGGATCTCCCCTGGTTGGCCCTTTTGCCCCTCCTCTGCGGGCTCGGCCTCCCAGATGCGCACTGTTTCTCCCCTGATCTGGGCCCAGGCAACGGGCCAGGGGTTCATGGCGCGGACCAAGCGATCCAGCTTCTGTGCGGTGCGGCCGAAATCCACCTGCGCTGCCTCTTTTTTTAGCTTAAAGGCGTAACTTGCCTTGCTGTGGTCCTGGGGGATGCGCGGCGCAGAACCCTGGGCAATCTGCCTAACCGTTTCCAGAAGCAGTTCTGCACCTTTGACCATTAAGCGATCGTGCAGCGTGCCAGCGGTTTCCCTGGGCAGAATGGGCTCTTCCGCCTGGAGGATGATGTCCCCATCATCCCAGCCTGAACCGAGATACATGGTGGTCACACCGGTTACATCATCACCGTGGAGGATGGCCGCGTTGATGGGGGCAGCGCCGCGGTATTTGGGCAGCAGTGAGCTGTGCACATTGACGCAGCCGTATGTAGGCGCTGCCAGCAGCCTGTCGGGGATTTTTTGGCCAAAGGCTACCACCACAAACAGATCTGCGCCCAGCGCTTCCAGCTCAGCCATGACCTGGGGATCACTGACCTTCTCCGGCTGGAAAACGGGAAGTCCATATTCCAAGGCGACCTCTTTGACTGGAGAAAACACAACCCTCTGTCCCCTGCCGGCTCTGCGATCGGGCTGGGTTACCACGCCCAGCACCTCATGCTCGCCCACCAAAGCCCTTAGGCTCGGCACCGCAAACTCCGGTGTACCCATGAACAGGATGCGCATTTACTCACCCTCTTCCCCTGCATCGTCCAGCTCCTCGGGGGTTGCCTCCCCAAGACTGCGGTCGAGCATGAGAATCCCATCCAGGTGATCGATTTCATGCTGCAGAGCCCGGGCAAAATACCCTTCCGCCTTAAGGCGCACCTGTTTGCCCTTCTCGTTCAGGCCGCTCACTTCCACCTCCGCAGCCCTTTTCACATAAACCCAGCGTTCGGGGATGCTTAAGCACCCCTCCACGTCTATCTCTTCGCCCTGGGCGCTCTGGATAACGGGGTTTACTAACACGACTGGGCCTTCGCCCAAATCCGCGACGATGATCCGCTGACCGACTCCCACCTGCGGTGCCGCCAATCCGATGCCATCGGCCTCATACATCGTTTCGATCATATCGTCGATGAGTTTGGCGATCTTCTTGGTGATTCTGGGCACTTCCTGGGCACGAGTCTGTAAAACGGGATCTCCTATGGTCACGATGGGTAGTTTAGCCATGGGCACCACCTCAATTCTTCTATTACTATTATAACACAACTAAAGCATGTGCAGCGGATCAAGATCGATGGTCACCTGCACCTCGCCGTCCACTGCAGGCAGGGCATTTAAACTCTGCAGGGGCCCATCGCTTTTCACCAACACCTGCCAGCGGTATCTGCCCTGAATGCGCCCTACGGGAGCTGGGAAGGGCCCCACCAGATCCCGCTGGGCAGTGCCCTGCTGCACCAGGTGGGCAGCGATGGCCCGGCACGCTTCCTCCGCTTTTTCTTTAGGCCCGCTGCAGAGTATGCGCACCAGCTGGCGGAAGGGTGGGTAGCCCAGGCTGCGGCGAAAGCCGATCTCTTTCCGGTAAAACCCCAGGTAGTCGTGGCTGCGGGCCATCTCAATGGCGAAGTGGTTGGGTTCGTAGGCCTGCACCACCACCGTTCCCGGCAGTTCTCCCCGGCCGCTGCGCCCGGCCACTTGAGTTAAGAGCTGAAAAGTGCGTTCAGATGAGCGGATGTCGGGAAAGCGCAGGCTCAAATCCGCGGCCAGCACTCCCACCAGCGTCACTTGGGGGAAATCCAAACCCTTGGCCACCATTTGCGTTCCGATAAGCACCTGGGCCTGCCCCTGGGCAAACTGACGTAGAATGGCTGCATGGGCTCCCTTGCGCCTGGTGGTATCGGCATCCAAGCGCAGAGTCTTCAGCCCGGGAAACTCTTTGCCCAGGGCTTCCTCCAGCTGCTCGGTGCCCACGCCGAACTGCCGCAGGTAACGGGAGGCGCAGCGGGGACACTTGCTGGGCAGCGCTTCCTGGTGCAGGCAGTAATGGCACTTCAGCCGGTTTTCCCCCTTGTGGTAAGTTAAGGACACCTGGCAGTTGGGGCAGCCCAGCACTTCCCCGCACTCTCGGCAGAGTACGAAGTTAGCAAAACCGCGCCTGTTCAAGAGGATGATCGCCTGCCGACGCGTACCCACCAGGGCGTCCAGCTCCTCGCGCAGGCGCTGGCTGAACATGCTCCGGTTGCCCTGGGCAAACTCCTCCCGCATGTCCACAACCTCGATCTTGGGCAGGGGCCTCTGCTCCACCCTTTCGGGTAGTTCCGCCAAGAGGTACTCGCTCTGCAGGGCTTTGTGGTAACTTTCCAGGGCCGGAGTAGCGCTGCCCAGCACCACCTGGCCGCCCACTAAGGCGCAGCGTTTGATGGCCACTTCCCTGGTTTGGTAGCGGATGGATCCGTCTTCCTGCTTGTACGTCCTTTCGTGCTCCTCATCCAAGACAATCAACCCCAGCCTGGGCAGGGGGGCAAATACCGCCGAGCGCGCTCCCACTACCACATCCACCTGGCCGTCACGGATTTTGCACCACTGATCGAAACGTTCACCCAAGGAGAGGGCACTGTGCAGTACGGTTACCCTGTCTTTGAACCGGGCGGCGAAGCGGTTCAAAATCTGGGGAGTCAAGGCGATCTCCGGGACCAGGACAATGGCCTGTTTGCCGCTTCGGAGCACTTCCCCGATCACCTGTAGGTAGACCTCGGTCTTGCCGCTGCCTGTAACCCCGTGGAGCAAAACCGGTTTGCCCTGGCCCTGCATTTCCTCTAAGATCAGATCCACCGCCTGGCGCTGCTGCTCCGTGAGCACCACCGCGGGATCTGATACGGGATCCACCTCCACCTTGCGCTCCACTCGCACCTCACCCAGGGAGATCACGCCCTGTTTTTCCAGGGCGCGCAGGGTGGAGCTGGAGGTATCGGCAAGGGCCAAAAGTTCTGCAGCCAGCATTTCTCCCCGTACCTGCAGGATTTCCAGCACGCGCCTCTGGGCCCAGGCGTTTTTGCGCAAGGCGGGATTGGGGTCCAGCAGCGTGACCAACTGCGCCGTTTTCACCCCCACCCGCTCCCTTCCGTAGCGCGCCGCAGGAGGCAGCATGTACTGCAGAGCTTCGGAAAAGAGGCCCGCGTAGGTTTCCGCCATCCAGCGGGCCAGCTCCACCAGGGAGGGCAGGATAGCGGGCTTGAGATCCAGAGGTTTGATGATGGCTTTAAGTTTCTGTTCTGCCACTTCCAGTTCGTTGGTGAGCTCCACCACGTAGCCTTCCAGCTTGCGGCGGCCAAAGGGAACCAGCACGCGGTGGCCGATCTCGATTTGGCCCTGATAGCGCTCTGGAATGGCATATTGAAAGATGCGGTTCACCGCTTCGGCCCGCACATCCACAATCACTCCGGCGTATCGTTTCTGCTTCATTGGACCTCACCTCGAAAAAAACGCCCGTGGCATCCACCACAGGCTTGCACTAGTGCAGCTATTCATACTCCCATTCGATTTTGCCCGCTTCCAGTTCCTCAAGGGCTATGGTCACAGGCTTGCGGGCCTTCGTTTCCATCACAGGCTCTGCTCCATCGATTAACTGCCTCGCTCTTTGGGAGACGACCATAATAGCCTCATAGCGATTAGCCTTCTGTGGCATCAAGATCCGAGCCCCCTTTCCACAACTGCTGCAAATAGTCTAGATCAATGCGGTTTACCCTGCACCATTCGCTTAGAATGATCTGCCTGAGCTGCTCCGCGGCCTTGTTCAAGTCATCGTTGATGATGAAGTAGTCATAATCTACGATATGCTTAACTTCTTCCCGTGATTTCGCCAAACGGCGCCTGATCACTTCTTCAGAATCGGAACCCCTCAGTCTCAGCCGTTTGCTCAACTCCTCAGGAGTCGGCGGCAGCAAAAATACCAAGACCGCCTCGGGCATCTTCCCTTTGATCTGAGCGGCCCCCTGAATATCGATGTCCATGATCACTGCATTGCCTGCTTCGATCTGTTCATGGACATACTTTTTGGGCGTGCCGTAGCGGTAGCCCACAAAGGTCGCTGATTCTAATAATAGATCATCCTTGAGCATTTGGTCAAATTCTTCTTCTGTGCAGAAGAAATAATTGACCGCGTGAACTTCCCCGGCCCTGGGCGGCCGAGTTGTCACGCTCACCGAATACTTCAAGTTGGGAATGGTGGGAAAAACGGCATTCATCACAGAATTCTTCCCGGCACCGCTGGGCCCCGACAAGACTATGAGAAAACCTTTCGTTTTTAACCCACCACTCCTCAGGTCCTTTTGTGTTCCCTTCAATTCAGCAGCAACTCCCTATTTCTCATTAGCTTCCAGATTGTCTTTGCTTGTGAGACGATGTGCCACGGTTTCGGGTTGCACTGCTGACAAAATTATGTGATCACTATCAGCGATAATAACTGCTCTGGTGCGTCGGCCGTAGGTGGCATCGATGAGCATGCCGCGATCCCTGGCCTCCTGCACCATGCGCTTTATAGGAGCCGACTCGGGACTGACTATTGCCACGATTCTATTTGCCGCCACTATGTTCCCAAAGCCAATATTGATCAACTGGATGCCCATGTTCTAAGCTCCTTACTCTCAACCTAACCTCTGCAGCAGTTGTTCCTTTTGCCGTTTACCCAAACCTTGGACGCGACGATTTTCGTTGATCCCGATTTCCCGCATCAACTTCTCTGAAGTAACTTTACCCACCTGCGGCAGGGACTGCAACAGATAGGTGACCCTCATCCTGGCCACCACTTCATCGTCGGTCTTCTCCAGAACTTCCCGGAGGGTGATGGAACCCTTCTTCAGCTTGAGCCTCAGCTCAGCCCGCTTGCTGCGCATTTCCTGGGCCTTTTTCAGAGCCTTCAACTTCTCTTCCGGGGTCAAAACTGGCAGTGACACTCGTGCTCACCTCCTTTGCTCGACTGATTCAGCACTTTCAGAACCTGGGCAAGTTGGAGCCGCCTCATTCGATGTTCTGCACCTGTTCGCGCACCTTCTCCAACTCACTCTTCAGCTCCACCACAAGGCTGGCAATCTGCACATTGTTGCCCTTAGCGCCCATGGTGTTCACCTCTCGGTTCATCTCCTGTATCAAAAAGTCCAGTTTACGCCCTACCGGTTCGGTAGAACGCAGGAGCTCTCTCAACTGCTGAGTGTGACTGCCCAAACGCACCAGTTCTTCATCAATGCTGCATCGGTCAGCAAATAGAGCTACTTCTGCCAGAAAGCGTTCCTCGGTTAGGGTTGTCCCATGCAACAGCTCACGCAAACGATCACTGAGGCGCAGGCGGTAATCCTCCACAACCTGGGGCGCTACCTGCGCCACCTGGGCCTGCAGCTCCTCAATGCGCACAATTTTCTCCTGCAGATCCGCATAGAGTCGTTCGCCCTCCGCGGCCCGCATCTGCTCCAAATCATCCAAGGCCTTCGCCGCTGCTGCCGTTAGGACTGCCTGGAGATCCTCCCAGTCGTATTCGGGGTCCTCCACCTCCAAAACACCAGGTAGAGAAAGGATCTGATCCAGGGTAATGACCTCGTCACTGCCCAAAACCTCTTTGATGCCCTGCAGGGCACGCAGATACCCCTGCAAGAGCGGGGCATTTAACTCTACATTTCTCTCTTTTTGGGCAAATTCCTCCACGAAAACCGCTGCTTCTATCCGTCCCCTAGCAATTCTCTCGGAGATGGCCCGGCGCAAACTCTCCTCTAACTGCCCGTATTGCTTGGGCAGACGCAAAAACAGGTCCAAATAGCGGTGATTAACGGATCGCAGCTCAATGCGCACCGCATACTGGGCGCTGCTGGCCTCTCCCTGCCCAAAGCCCGTCATACTCTTGATCACTGGTTTCCTCCAAATCTTACCGTATTAGTGTGCTTTAATTCTTGGTCTGGTAAAATAATCCTGCCTGCCAGCTAAACTTTCAGCAAGGAAAGGCGCCTCCTCACCGCCCGCTTCACCATGAGCCCCGCGGTCTCCGCGAACAGGGGGAAACAGGCAAACAGCCCCACCAAAATCCAGTCGTCGCCGCTGAGGGGCACCGTCTGGAACACACTGGCCATGAAAGGATGATAGAGCAGGAACACGTGGGCGCCACCCGAGATCAGCACCGCCAGGATCAAATAGAGGTTGCCCCAAATGCCCAAATCGAAAACGGAATGGCGCTCATAGCGGCACTGAAAAGCATAGATCAGCTGTGCCATAACCAATACCGTAAAGGCCATGGTGCGGCTGCGTTCCAGCTGGCCCGGGTAGTACCACAGACTGAAGAGGAACAGTGCCAGCGCGGCCAGGCTGATGGTAACACCAGCAAACAAGATGCGCCTGAGCAGGCCCCTGGCGAAAACCCCTTCCCCGGGATTGCGCGGCTTCTGCAGCATAATATCTCGCTCCGCCGGATCCAGACCCAGGGCTATGGCGGGCAGGCCATCGGTTACCAGGTTCATCCACAGAATCTGCAGGGGGATCAGGGGCAGGGGCAGACCTAAGAGGGTAGCGGCGAGCATGGTGAGCACTTCCCCCACATTGCAGCCCAGGAGGTAGCGGATGAACTTGCGGATGTTATCGTAAATCCCCCGCCCTTCCCGCACCGCCTTGATGATGGTGCCGAAGTTGTCATCCAAAAGGACCATGTGGGAGGCCTCCCGGGTCACATCGGTACCCTGAATGCCCATGGCCACACCAATATGGGCTTCTTTTACCGCGGGGGCATCGTTCACCCCATCTCCCGTCATGGCCACGATCTCGCCGTTGGCTTTGAGCGCCTTGACGATGGAGAGCTTATGGGTGGGCGCGACGCGGGCGAACACCGCTGTGCTTCTGATGGCTTTCCGCTGCTCCAAGGGCGTGAGCGCCTCCCATTCAGCTCCAGTGAGTACCCTGTGCGCCTCGGGAGTAAACAGCCCGATCTGCTCGGCTATGGCCGCCGCGGTCTTTTTGTGATCCCCCGTGACCATAATGGTGCGCACACCGCCCAAACGTGCCGCTTGAACGGCCGCGGCCACCTCAGGCCTGGGGGGATCGATCATGCCTACGAACCCTGTGAAGATCAAGCCGCGCTCCCACTGTTCTTCAGGGGGAAGCTGCTGCCCCAGGGGCTTAAAGGCCGTGGCCAAGACCCTAAGCGCCTGATCGGCCATGGAATCCAGGATCGTCAGAGCTTCTCTTCGTCGTTCCTGGGTCAAGCGCACAACCTCAGTGCCCACCATGATGTGCGTGCATCGCGGCAGCACCACATCGGGGGCCCCCTTCACCAGGGAGATGCGATCCCGTCCCTGGCGCACCACTACCGACATGCGCTTGCGCTCCGAGCTAAAGGGAATCCCGCCCACTTCTTCGTAAACCCGCCTGAGCTGCCTCTGGCTGAGTCCAGCCTTCTCCGCCAGGCGGAGGAGCGCTACTTCCGTGGGATCTCCGAATACGCTCCCATCCTCGTATACTTCAGCCTTGGTGCACAGAGCCCCCACCGCCACACTGTACCAGAGGTCATCCTGGATTTGGGGATCCAGCCTGAGCGCCTGCCCGCCCAGGCTGTGCAAACCCCGGCCGGTCCAAAGCTGCTGCACCTCCATCTGGTTGAGGGTGAGGGTGCCCGTTTTGTCTGAACAGATCACGGTGGCGCAGCCCAAGGTCTCCACCGCGGGCAGTTGGCGGATCACCGCGCTTTGCCTGCTCATGCGCTGCACGCCCACGGAAAGGGCGATGGTGACCACCGCGGGCAGGCCTTCGGGAATGGCGGCCACCGCCAGGGTAACCGCCACCATGAACATCTTGTAAACGGGAAGGCCCTGGCCCACCCCAGCCGCGAACACCACGGCCACGATGGCCGCACAGGCCAGAACCAAAATCCTGCCCAGCTGCTGGAGGCGCTTCTGGAGCGGAGTTTCACTGCTCTCCTTCTCCTGGAGCAGATGGGCTATCCTGCCGATTTCCGTATCCATACCCGTGGCGGTCACTACTGCCCTGCCAAAGCCCCTGGCCACCAAGGTGCTTTTGTACACGGCATTGCGGCGATCGCCAAGCGGTGTTGCTTCATCCCCCAAGAACTTTTCGTCCTTGCCCACAGGTACGGACTCGCCCGTCAAATTCGACTCATCCACGCTCAGCAGCTGGCATTCCAGCAGGCGGGCGTCTGCGGGCACACGGTCGCCTGGTTCCAGGAGGATGATATCGCCTGGAACCAGGAGCGAAGCATCCAGAAGGGCCTTGTGTCCGTCCCGGATCACCCGGCAGTGGTCCGCGGCCAGCTTGTTCAGCATTTCTATGGATCTTTCCGCTCGGTACTCCTGGACAAAACCCAAAACAGCATTGAGGAACAAGATGGCAAAGATAGCCACCGCGTCCAGGTATTCGCCCAAAAGCACGGAGATGACCACCGTGCCCAAAAGCACCAGCACCATGAAGTCCTGAAACTGGTTAAGAAAAAGCCGCCAAGGTGCGATTGGCGGTGTAGATACCAGGACATTGGGGCCGAAGCGGTCCAGGCGCGTCCTGGCTTCCTGGGTGGACAGCCCCAGTTTAGGATTGACCTGCAAATCTTTGATCAGCTTAGCCGTGGGAATCAGATGCCAATTTCCAGCCACAAGCCTCACTTCTTTCCCAGAATAATCGGGCATGCGGTGGGTGTGCCCCCTGTTCTCACGCCATCTTTATTCTGGGAAGAAGGAAAATAGTACGCCGAGGTGACGGCTAGCCTCAGTTAACCCCGCGCAGCTCTTCCATGCGGGAAAACACGTGGGCAGCCTGGTCAGTGCGGCCCACAGCCTCATAACTCCAGCCCAAATATTCCAAGAGGCTCAAAGAGCGCGGCGCCTGCAGCTGGCCCAGCTCCAGCACCTCAATGGCCTCTTCATATTGGCCTAAGTAGTACAGGGATTTGCCTAGGCCCAAGCGGGCATCGAAAAAGTCCTGCGCTCCATCTAGGGCCAGTTCAAAGGCTTCCCTGGCCTGGGAATACTCGCCCCGCTCCAGGGCAACGGTGCCCAGACCACAATGGACACGGGCCAACGACTCCTCTTCGGAGCTGGCCTCCAGGGCCAAGCGGTAACTCCGCTCCGCCTCATCCAGACGCCCCATTTCCACATAGAGGTCCCCCATGAGGGCCTGTACCCAGGCGTCTTTAGGCTGAAGTTGGGCGAACTCCAGATAATATCCCAGGGCGGTGCCGGGGCGCTGGAGATAGCTGTAGATCAACCCCAGCATCAAATTGGCTTCCCCCGCCTGGGCTGGATCGCGGGCGGCTTTGCCAAACTCCTCAACGGCCATCCCGATGGGGTCAATGTGTCTAAAGGTTTCCTCAAGCCTCACAGCGTGGTACAGAAGGGCCTGGAAACCGTTGTTTATGTTGCGAGAGGTCACGCCGGTCTGGGCCAAAACCACGCCGGATAGGACCGCCAGCACAATCAAAGTCAGCACAGTGCGCTTCTTCATAGCAAACATCTCCTATCTAACCCGCTCCTTACTTCTCCACCGAAAGCCGATCACCTGCTTAGTTGTGGGTGACACTATCAGGTGATATAATAGGCAGGCGAGGTGGTAATATGCCCCTAGACGGCCTGACAATCAATGTTCTCATAGGCGAGCTGAAGCCGCTGATATTAAACGGCCGCGTGCTCAAAATCTACCAGCCGGAAGAAACAACCATCACCATGCAGCTGCGGCTGCCGGGAAAGACCCACACCCTGCTCTTCTCAGCGGATCCCGTTTACCCCCGCCTGCACACAATCGAAGAGCAGCCCCTTAATCCCCAAACACCCCCGAACTTCTGCATGCTGCTGCGCAAGTACTTAGAGCCCAGCAGGCTGCTGGGCATTGAACAGCGGGGGCTTGACCGCATCATCCAGCTGCGCTTTGAGGCCCTGGATGAAGTGGGAAAACTCACTGAGCTGAGCCTGATCTTCGAGGTGATGAGCAGGCAGAGCAATCTCTATTTGGTAGACTCCGCCGGAGTGATCCTAGATGCCCTCAAGCGCTCCCCCGGCCGGGGCATCCTGCCGGGAGGGACCTACGCGGCACCGCCTGATCAAGGCAAGCTTCAGCCCACTGTCCTTTCTCCCACAGAGCTTGTGGACGAAATCCGTCTGCTGCCGGCGCAGACCGAGATCTGGAAATGGATCGCCGACTCTTTCCAGGGCTTCAGTGCCGTCGCCGCCCAAGAAGTTGCACGCAGGGCCGGCTTCCCCTCCACCATAACCAGGGCAGAACTTTCTGAAGGGGATTGGACTAAAGTGCAGCAGGCTCTGCAGGGCTTAGTTCAGGAAATCGCCTCCGGTGGAAACCCCTGCTATTATCCTGAACTGGACGACTTTACAGCCTATACCTTAACGGGATACAAGGGCCAGTCCTTTGCTTCGGTGAACAATCTGCTGGAGACAGTCCTTACGGGCAAGCAGAAGGAAAAGCAGCTTGCGGAAAGCAAGACCTCGCTGCGCAGACGAGTGGCGCAGCACCTCAAACGCCTGAACAAAAAGGAAGCCATCCATCATCTCGCCCTGCAAAAAGCAGAGCGGGCCGATCTCCTCCGCCACCAGGGCGAGCTGCTCACCGCCTATTTCCACCTCATTCGCCCGGGAGCCCAAGAGGTGCAGGTGCCAGATTACACCCAGGAGGGACAGTTGGTCACCATAGAGCTGGATCCCCGCCTGTCCCCCAGCGCCAATATCCAGCGCATCTTCAAGCGCTACCACAAAGCCAAGGCTGGGCAGCGCCACAGCGAAGAGCTGCTGGCAGCCATTTGGGCGGAAAAGGAGTACCTAGAGGGTATTCTGCTCCAGATCGAACTGGCCGACTCCACAGACCTGCTTAAGGAAATCGAAGCGGAACTGCGCAGAACGGGCTATCTGAGGGCAAGGGCGCCCAAGGCCAAGGAGAAGGCAGCCTCCCCCTCTGGGCCTGAGCGCTATCTCTCCCCCGACGGTCTGACCATTTTGGTGGGCCGCAACAACAGGCAGAATGATCAGCTCACTTTCCATTTGACCGGCCCCAACCACCTCTGGCTCCATGCCAGGGGCACGCCGGGCAGCCATGTGGCGGTGCTGGCCGAGGGTGATATCCCCAACGACACGCTGCTCCTCGCCGCCCAGCTGGCCGCCTACTTCTCCGCGCAGCGGAACTCCCCCAAAGCGGAGGTGGACTACACCCTGCGCAAGTACGTGCGCAAACCCAAGGGGGCAAAACCGGGCTTTGTGCACTATGAGCGGGCTAAGACCATAGTGGTCAATCCCTCTGAATTCATTCCCCCACCTAAACAGTGAGGACAAGAAGCAGGCGAGTTCACCTAGGTCGTCTACGCCTGCCCCTTGTCGCTCCATTGAAACTAGGTCCTGCTTGGTCAGGACCTTTTTGGTTTATCCCATTTTATTCTACCCATTATTGCAGATTCCTCTTTCTGCAGTGGCATTTTTCGCTAATTTGCACCATTTATACATTCGTCCCCTAAAGAGCAGGTAAGTATAACAGCATCCTCCCTGGTCATAATAATAGATAGACTAAAGGGTAAAGGAGGACTTACCATGACGGCCGATGACAAGCAGGCGGCTGTGGCCACCCGCGGAGCGGTGCGCATGTGGACGGAGGAAGAGAAGGATGTAGTCTGGGAGCAAACCCTAAAGGCCAAGGAGGAAAACCTGCCCCTTACGGAGGCTTTTCGGCGCGCGGCCAAGCTTCTACCCCACCGCTCGGAAGCCGCAATTGGCATGCTTTATTACAACGTCCTGCGCAAGGAGCGCAAGGAACCTGTCCCGCAACCAAGGGCGGCTGAACCAAAGACACGTTCAGAGTTCAGCATCGACCCCAAACTGGTGGAAGCATTTCAGGGTTTACCCGAATATATACAGCAGCTCAACCGTAAAGTGGAATCCCTGGAGGAGCGGCTGCAAAACCCCAATCCCGAGGCCGTTTTAAGGGCCCTGGCCAGCCTGGCGGAAAGCCTGTGCAGTCAAGGGGAAAAGGACGAGTATATCAAGAAACTGGAGGCGGAAAACGCCAGTTTGAGAGAGGCCAACGCGGAGCTCCAAGGAAGCCTGGCCGAGCTTAAGGCGGCTTACGACGACGCCCTGGGCATCTATGACATGTTTACCAACATGGCCTCCATCTCCCAAATCATGAGTTTAGGGGATTTCAAACAGCAAATGAAGACCACCCTGGATAAGTGGGGGAATGTGCTCAGTATCACCTTTGCCCGCAGTGTATAAAGGAATCTAGCGCCCCTTGGCCAATTAGTTACAAAAACCAAAGCCGAGGAGCCAGCCATGAGGAGCAAAGTGATCTTAGCAGAACAAGAAGTGGACCCGCACTGCGCAGGTATGGAGCTGGGAGTATACGCCCGCCAGCATCTAGGCATCTCCAACCGCAGACTGCAGAAGGCGGTACGCACCAGGGGCCTCCTGCTCAACGGGCGCCCTGCCCACAGTAAGAGGAAACTGCGCCCTGGTGATCGGGTGCAGGTGGCCCTGCCCGCCAAGGAGCAGGTGAAAATACCGGTGGCTGATCCTAAGAATCTCAAGGTTCTATACGAAGACCCCTGGCTTTTGGCAGTGGATAAACCAGCGGGACTGCCCAGCTACTCCCTCCAGGACGCCAGGGGTGCGGCCAATCAGGTGGCTGGCCACTTCCTCGCGCAGGGGCTGCAGCTCACTCCCCGCCCACTACATCGTTTGGATACCCCCGCCTCGGGGGTTTTGGTCTTTGCCAAAGATGCTGAGACCCAGACCGCCCTCACCGCCCTTTGGAATGAAGGCCAGGTGCAGCGCCGCTACTACGCCATCTGCCAGGGACGCTTGGAAACAGCCCAGGAAATCAAGGAACGCCTGGACGGCCAGGAGGCCCTGACCAAGGTGAAGCCCCTGAGCATCCACCCCCACTGCACCGAACTTAGGGCGGAGCTGATTACCGGCCGTACCCACCAAATCAGAAGGCATCTAGCTGCCCTGGGCCATCCTCTGCTTGGAGATAGGCGCTACGGCACGGCTGTCGAGGCAGGACCGCGCCTTGCCCTCCATGCTTGCGAGGTAAGCTTTCCCCACCCCCACAAAAAAGGAGAGCATGTCAAGATCTGCTCTCCCGTACCGCAAGCTGAGTTCCGTTCCTATTTATTGCCCTGAGACGGCTCCTTCCACCGCGCTGAAATCCTCCTTATACTGCAGCAAAAACAGGTTGTAATACAAACCCTTCTGGGCCAAGAGCTCCTGGTGGCTGCCCATTTCTCGCACCTTGCCCTTGTGCAGCACAATGATTACATCCGCATCTTGGATCGTGGACAGCCGGTGGGCCACCACCAAACTGGTCCTTCCTGCCAGCAGCTTGGGCAGGGCATCTTGAATCAGGTGCTCCGTCTCCGTATCGATGTTGGCCGTGGCTTCGTCAAGAATCAAGATGGCAGGATCATAGGCCAGGGTCCTGGCAAAGGCGATGAGCTGCCTCTGACCAGCGGAAAGGGTGGAACCCCGCTCCGTGACCGGCTCATCGTATTGGCGCGGCAGCTTTTCAATGAAGTGGTGGGCATTGACGTAGCGGGATACCTCTTCGATCTGCTCAGGGGTGATCTCGGGATTGTACAGCCTGATGTTCTCCCTGATGTTACCGGAAAAGAGGAATACATCCTGCATGACCAGGCCGATGTTGCGCCGCAGCTCTTCTTTACTGAACTCCCTGATATCCCTGCCATCGATGAGGATTTGCCCCTTTTGGATGTCATAAAAGCGCGTGAGCAGGCTCATGATCGTGGTTTTACCTGCCCCCGTGGCTCCCACAAAGGCCACCGTCTGCCCCGGTTCCACCGTAAAGGAGACATCCCTAAGCACCCATTCTTCCCCCACATAGGCAAACCAGACGTTCTTAAACTCAATGCGTCCCTGGATCTGGCCCATGGGCTGGGGATCAGGCGGATCCTGAATGGCGGGCTCCTCGTCTAGGATTTGGAAAATGCGCTCCGCTGAAGCCATGGAAGCCTGGAGGATGTTAAACTTCTCCGTAAGATCGTTGATGGGCCTAAACATCATTTCCATGTAACTCACAAAGGCATAAAGCACCCCCAACTCCAAGGAGCGGTTGAGCAGCAGGCTCCCCCCTACCCAAATGAGCAGCACCTTAGCCAACAGATCCACCAGGTTGATCGCGGGCCTGAAGATGGCATAGACCATGAGCTCACGCATGCTGGCTTTGTAGTGATCGCGATTGATCTCCTCGAATTCCTTGTACTTGCGCCGCTCCTGGCGGAAGATGTGCACCAGGCGCATCCCGGAGATGGTCTCGGCGAAATTGGCGTTAATGCGAGCCAAACGCACCCTGGTTTCCCTGTAAGCAGCCCGGGCCTTGGTACGGAAGATGGCTGTCATCACCACGATCACGGGCAGCACAGCCAAGGAAGTCAGGGTCAAACGCACATCCATTTTGAACATGACAACAATGATGCCCAGGACCATAAAGACATCCTTAAACAGGTTGACCAACACGCCAGTGTACATCTCGTTGAGGTTCTGGGTGTCGTTGGTCACCCTGGTCACCAGCCGGCCCACGGGGGTCCGGTCAAAAAAGGCCAAGGCCAAGCGCTGAATGTGGCTGAACAGATCCTGGCGAATGTCGAAGATGATCCTCTGCCCCGTATACTGGAGCAGGGACACCTGCACGTAGTTGAGGACAAAGCCCAGTGACATGAGCCCAAACAGAATGAGACCCAGTTTAAAGATGGATTTGTACTCAAAGCTCCTCAGCTCCCGGGCCTCCTCCGGAGTGAGGGTGAGCACCAGATCGCCGCTGGAGCTTCTTAAAACCTGCACACCATCCTCTTTCACTAGCTCCAACCTGATTCCTGGAGTGATCTCGCCTAACCGGTCCTCCCGCAGCAGAGCATAGCCTTGGATGTTAGCCAGCGCCGGGTGTTCCGTATCCCCATCCACCACCACGTAGCCGTGGTTGGCCGCGAGGATGTGATCGTCAATGGCCACTTTGATCATATAGGGAGTAGCCAAATCGATGGCTGCGATGAACAAAAGCAGCAAAATGCACAAAAAGATCCAGAACTGATAGGGCTTAGCATATTTCAACAGCCTGCGCATGAGCCGGCTGTCGTAGACTTTACCGAGAGTTTGTTCTTCCTGTTGGTATTCCAATTCTCTGTTCACCTACCTCGAGCACCAATTAGCTGACGCTTTCAATCTGTTCTTCCAAGAGCTGTTTATGATAGAGCTCTCGATACAGTCCCGGCTGCTCCACAAGCTGATCGTGGGTACCCCTCTGGGTGATGGCGCCCTCTTCCAGAACGATAATCTGGTGGGCGTTTTTCAGCGTGGAGATGCGGTGGGAAACGATGATTACCGTCTTCCCAGGGAAAACACGGCGCAGGTTCTGGAGGATGGCTTCCTCGGTCTCCGTATCCACCGCGGAGAAGCTGTCATCCAAAATCAGAATTTGCGGTTCCTTGATCAAAGCCCTGGCCAGAGCGACGCGCTGTTTTTGTCCCCCCGAGAGGGTAACGCCCCGTTCGCCCACGATGGTATCAAACTTCTGGGGGAACTCCACGATGTTATCATAGACCTCAGCAAGTCTCGCGTATTCCATCACCCGCTCCCGGCGGCTGCCCGTGTCGGCAAAATCAATGTTCTCAGCGATGGTGGTGGAAAACAAGAAACTTTCCTGGGGAACGTAACCGATGTTAGTGCGCAGGACATCCAGGGAGATATCCTGGATATCTACGCCGTCCAGCTTGATCATTCCCCGCTCCGCATCATAGAGGCGCAGGAGCAGATTGAGGAGCGTGGTCTTACCTGACCCCGTCCTGCCCAAAATGCCCACCACTTGACCGGGCTCAATCTCTGCACTAATGCCCTTGAGCACCGGTTCCGTGGACGTGGGATAGGAAAAGGTGAGATCCCTGAACTCGATCCTGCCCTGCAAACGCTCGAGGGCGCTCTCGCTCACATCCTTGATTTCAGAGCGCTGGCTGAAAATGGCATCAAGCCGATCCATGGACGCCTTCCCCCGCTGGATCATGTTGATCACCCAGCTGATGGCCATGACGGGCCAGATCAGCATGCCCAGGTAACTGTTGAAGGCCACAAAGTCCCCCAGGCTTATGCTTCCACTCAGGACCAGGGAACCGCCGTAACCTAAGATGATCACCATGGCCAGCGATGCGCAGTAGCCGATCAGGGGGTGAAAGAGGGCGTGGACGCGTACCAAGTCCATGTTCCGCTCCACATTCAGCTCGTTCACTTCCCGGAAACGCTCATCCTCGCGCTTCTCCCGGGCAAAGCCTTTGATCACCCGGATGCCTGAGAAGTTCTCCTGGACCCTATCGGTGAGCTGCGAAAAGGCCTCCTGCACCCGGCGGAAGCGCCTGTGGATCATCCGGCCGAAACCCAGCCCCACCGCGATCATGAAGGGCAGCGGAATCAGGGCCACCAAGGTGAGCCGCAGGCTGATGGTGCTGGCCATCATGTAAATGGTCACAGTGGTTAGAAAGACAGCGTCCACGGCACTGACGATCCCCGGTCCAAAGGCCATGCGGATGGCATGGATGTCGTTGGTGGCATGGGCCATGAGATCGCCCGTCTTGGTGCGGTTGAAAAACTCGCTGGAAAGACTCTCCAGGTGCTGGAAGAACATATTACGCAGGGTGAATTCCATTTTCCTGGCAGTGCCCATGATGTTGATGCGCCAAACATAGCGAAAGACGGCAATGATCAGCGCCAGGCCAATAAACTGCGCGGAAAAGCGAGCCAGATCGCCCCTGGCGAAGTTCCCCTCAGCAATAAGATCGGTGAGATTCCCCAGCATCTTGGGCATCACAAGCTGGGCCGAGTTGACCACGATGAGAGCGAAGACGCCCACTATGTAATAACGCTTGTGGACTTTGAAAAATTCCTTTAACCTGACAAAGCTGATAATGGTACTCCCTCCTTGCCACAAGGCTGCCCCCTTAAACGCAGGCACCCCCTTTCGTATTCTGGAATCGTAAGCGAAACCCTCCATAAATGGAGAAAAGGGCACAAAAAAAGGGCCCAAGATGCAGGCCCTTTGCTCTGCTATGCCCTACTGCCTTCCCCTGGTCACCCTCTCTTCCAGAAACGTGACGGCGTAGTACAAGAGAACGGATACGGCCAAGAGCAGGAGTACACTGGCCATGACCAGGGACATGTTGAACACCTGGCCTCCGTAGACGATCAAATAGCCCAAACCCGCTTTCGACGCCAAGAATTCTCCCACTATGGTGCCCACCAGGGAGAGGCCCACATTCACCTTGAGGGCAGCGATCATGGTGGGGATGCTGGCAGGGATAATCACCTTCCAGAGCACCTGCCCTTTGCTGGCGCCGAAGGTGCGCACCAGTTTCACTTTGTTGGGATCCACTTCCTTGAAGCCCGTGTGCATCATCATGATGGTGACAATGATGGAAACGGCGATGGCCATGGCCACTACCGCCGTGATGGTGGTGCCCAGCCAGACCACGAAGATAGGTCCCAAGGCCACTTTGGGAACGCTGTTGAGTACCACGATATAGGGATCCATCACTTTGGAGAAGAACTCCGACCACCAAAGCAAAACGGCGATGACAATTCCCACGGCCGTGCCCACGCTGAAGCCCAGTACCGTTTCCCACACCGTCCAGCCGAGATGAAGCCAGAGATCTCCTTCCCGGTAGAGGCGCACTAGGGCTGCCCAAATTCTGGTGGGTTGAGAGAAAATGAAGGCGTTGATCCACCCGCGGCTGGCAGCCACTTCCCACAGCACGAACAGGCCGATTAAGAGCGCCATCTGGGTGGAGCGAACCAGGGCGGCTCTCATGCGCAGGCTGCGCAGATACGCTAAGTGTTCTTGAGAGACGTCTTCAGTCATCGCGGTTCAGCTCCTTCCAGATGGTGGTGAAGTATTCGCGGAACTGGGGCACTTCCCTGGTCTGCAGTGGCGTGAGGCCTTCATCGCACATCTTAATTCGGTGGATGCTGCGGATCCTCCCCGGCCTCGGGGTCATGACCACGACCCGGTTAGCCATGCTCACGGCCTCAGGGATGTCATGGGTGACCATGATCACCGTCTTTTTCCGCTCCCTAAGGATTTTCACCACTTCTTCGCCCACGGAGAGGCGATTCTGGTAGTCCAAGGCAGAGAAGGGTTCGTCTAAAAGCAGAACGTCGGGCTTGGTGGCCAAGGTGCGGATCAAGGCCACCCGCTGGCGCATGCCGCCACTGAGCTGACCCGGGTAGTGGTGTTCAAATCCTCCCAAGCCGTAGGCTTTGAGCATGGCCTTTACTTCCTCCACCGCCTCGGCTGTTTTCTCACGGCGAATTTCCAAGCCCAACAGGGCATTGTCCAAGATGGTCCGCCACTCAAAGAGGTAGTCGTTTTGGAGCATGTAGCCCACCCGTTTATTGGGGCCCTGCACTTCCTCTCGATCGATGAAGACAGAGCCCCGGGTGGGCCTTAACAGCCCGCTGATGAGGGAAAGCAGCGTGCTCTTGCCGCAACCGCTTTGTCCCACAATGGCCACAAACTCTTGATCCTGGATGGAAAGGTTGATCTGCTCTAAGGCCTTTACTTCGCCGGCGAGGGTGTGGTAGTTCAAGCTTACGTTCCTCAATTCCACGCGAGCCACGGTCTTCCCCCCTTTCCCACCAGGTGTTCAAAACCGCAGGGTGCCTATTCCAGTTCACCCACGGCCTGCCGGGCTATGGTCGTGTTCATGAGTTCAGAGAACGGCACATACTCCTCCAGCTCTCCGGCTTCCATCATGATCTCCTGCAGATGGAAAAAGTGCTCCTCTGAAATCACGGGCCAGGGGTTCCAGGCGTCGATGGATTGATAGAGGCCCATGCTGCGCACCAAGATGTCATGGTCAATGAGCGGGAAGAAGGGTGCAATCACTTCAGCCACTTCCTCAGCGCTGTGTTCGTTTACCCAGAGCTGGCCCCTGTGGATGGCCCTGGTGAAACGCACAAACAAGTCGGGATCCTTCTCCAGCATGCTCTTGCGGGCATGGTAGACGGTGTAGCTCACTGGGCCTGCTTCAGCCCCCAGGGAAGCCACGATCTTGCCCCGCCCCCGGGCTTCCAATTCGCTCAAGGCCGGTTCAAACTGGGCGATGTAATCTCCTAGACCAGCTTCAAAGGCTCCCACCGCGGCTTCAAAGGCAAGGCTGGTGATGATCTCCACATCTTCAAAGGGTTTGATCCCGTTCTGTTTGAGGACCCATTCCAAGGTCATCTGGGGAACGCCGCCGATGCGGGCACCTACGATGGTTTTGCCGCGCACGTTGTCCCACTCGAACTCTTCATCCACATCCCTGGTCATGAAGAATGAACCATCTCTGGCGGTGAGCTGGGCAAAGCCCACTATGTGATCCACCGCCCCCTGCTGGTAGATGTACACCGCCGCTTCAGGGCCGAAGAAGCCCACATCAACTGCGCCTGAAATCAAAGCCGCGGCGCCTTTATCCGCTCCCCACGCTGTGCTCAGGTCGATCTCCAGCCCTTCATCCTCAAAAAACCCCAACGACAGCGCCACGTACTGGGGCGCATAGAACACAGAACGCACAACCTCTGACAAACGCACCTTCTGCAGGTTCTGGGCGGAAGCGTTGGCGCCCAGCAAGATGGCGACCACGATCACCGCCGCAATCAAGACTGCCCATTTCCTCTTTTCCAAAAAACATCCCCCCTTCATTTACCTTGTATAGTATTCTGGTGCCAGGAAGGTGTGCTGAAGGCGCGAAAAAAGAGGGCCCGCATCAGCCCTCTTGTGTCTGTGTACCTGGGATTACAACAGCGCTGCCCTTCAGTAGTCTGGCGACGGCCCTACGCTTGGGGAGCCATAGAAATAAACCTCAGCATCTTCACCGTTCACGGTGCGTTCGCCGGGAGTAAACGACCAGCCTTCTTTGAAAGCAACCACAAGATACGTTCCCTTCAGGCCGGATTTTTCAAAGGCGCCATCGGATCCCGAACGGGTAGTGGCCACGATTTCGCCCTTGTCGTTGGCGAAAAGGATTAACACATCCTCGAGGCCCGCTCCGCTCTGGTCAAAGACAGCACCGCTGACGCTGTAGGCTATCCGGGTCCCGGAGAAAGTCAGCACATCGCCTTCGTCCTTGACCGGCAGCGACTCTGGCTGGAACGTCCACCCTTCCTTACTCACGCTTACCTCCGCGCCCTTCTTCGCCTTGGAGAAGCTCCAGCTGCCATTTTCACTGGTCACCGTCCTCCCCAGGGAACCAACCACGACCTCGACGCCTCCCACTCCTGCACCGGTATCCGAATCCAGCACAAAACCCGAAACGGCAATGTCTGGCCTTTTCACTCCTATGCAGCCAGTGAGCGTTGCTCCGATCAACAGTACGACGGCAATACCGATGGTCCGCTTCATTTCCAAGCCCCCTTTAACTTCAAATAGCCAAAACTAAAGGAAAAAATAGCAGATTATCCCTGCCGCGGCCAGAAAAGGCCCGAAGGGAATGGGTGTTTTGCGGTCTTGCTTGGTGATGTACAGGTAGATAATGCCGACAATGGCTCCAAAAACGGATCCCCAAAAGAGGACATAGAACACAGCCTTCCAGCCCAGGAATGATCCCACCAGGGCCAGGAGCTTGGCATCACCCATGCCCATTCCACCCCTAGAGACAACCACAATGACCGTGATGAGGACAAAGCCAACGATGGCACCGAACAGGCTGTCCAGCACAGGGGTTGTCCAGCCCAGAAGCGAAAACAAGAGCCCCACCCCTGCTCCAGGCAGGGTCAGCACGTTGGGCAGGAGCTTATGGTCTAAGTCTATAAAGGCCAGGACCAAAAGAAGAGAAAGAAAGACAAGACCGACGATTAGCTCTGTCCATGCAGAGCTTGTCCAAGCGATCAAAGCAAAGCCCAAACCTGTAAGGAACTCAACCAAAGGATAACGCCGAGAGATCCTGGCACCACAGGCTTTACAAGCGCCTCGCTGCCACAAAAAACTAAACAGTGGAATGAGTTCAAGACTGCTTAAGCGATGACCGCATTTTGGACAGCTGGATCCCGGCTTAACCAGAGATAGGCCCCGGGGCAAGCGATATATTACCACGTTGAAGAAGCTTCCGAAGACAAGACCGAAACAGAAGGCCCAAAAAGCAACCACCACTCCCATAACCAACCCCACTTCCCGAACTCAAGGGGAGTAGAAAACCACCCAGGTATGAATGAGGACTAGAGCATATAACCCGCAGGTAAAAGAGATCAGACCCATGAACTTCGGTACCAATGATCTGCGCACCAACCAAAGAAGGAACAGCCCCAAAGGTACAGCCACTAGTTTGTACAAGGCAAAGAACCCAGTGCCAACCAATGGACGCATGAGAGGATTCCATTCGCTGTGCTGTCCGTAGACAACCAGGTGCTGGGTAGCTAAGAAGTCCAAGCAGTTAAAGATGCCGATAAACAACAGCAGCCATGCTAGACTACGGTATCGTCTTCCTCCCGCGAACACAAAACTCACTCCTAGGGCCTTTTACCCTAGGCTATCCGCTTGATGGAGAGGATATGACAGGTTTTCTCATCTACTTCACATACCGGACTCTATCTCCAGAAGTCCCTTCCAGCTGCGCGTTTAGCAACCTGACCGTCTTGGAAACGCTGGCCGTTCGCTGTGTCTTTCTCGAGTTGATGGTGACCTTGATGTTTAGCAAAGAATTGGACCCACTTACCGAGTGAAATGCAAGTTCATACTCCATTCCATCAGCGGAGAATATGGGCTGTCCATCCACCAGAACCGCATTTCCGTCACTATAGGTCTCCAGGAAAGAACCCTGAAACTCCGGAGGAGACTCTGGGCTGGAGTAGGCTGCCAGCCTCTTGCTGTAGACCAATTCCCTTTCTAGAAAAATCGCCACAGCCCGCGCTTCCTGCTGCAGCCATGCTTGCTCACTTCCCCTTGAGTACGCGTTGACGACGAAAGAAAAGGCTCCAGAGGCCAATCCCACAACCAGGCCCACCAAAACCAGCACCGTCATCACTTCTAACAGTGAGTAACCGTCATCATTACATCTACCCTGTTTCAGCATCGCTCTCCCTCACTACTAGTCAGCCTTGAAAGTGCTGAGTTTTACGACCCCATGGCGTCCAGCGGGTACTGTAACGGTGATAAGCCTTCCGTGCACCACCCTTGCTCCATCCACAAGCTGTTCAGTTTCGTTCCACTCTATGCCCTCCAGGCCGTTCAGGTCACTTACTGCCAAGGCGCGCTCCAACATGTGTTGAGCCTCAGTCAACGCCCTGTAGCGATCCCCCGCGGAGAGAATCGCGCCGGTGGAAGAAGAAAAAACACCAGAAAAAGCAGTCGCTAACACCCCCAAAACAAATACAGCCACAAGCACTTCTACGAACGAAAAGCCTTGTTGATTCTTGATCATCGTCAATTCCTGCCTCCCTTAATGATCTTTCTTTTCCTCTGTTTTGCTCTTGATATCGCAGTATCTCGCCCTCTTCACCTCAAGCACTACCTCTAGGAAATGTCTTATCCTAACGTGCCGTAGGAATGTGAGTACGACAAAGAGAACCGCATGGTTCTTCTCTATGGTGGCCTCAGGATTCCACAAACACTCTAGGTGACAAACCTCCCATGTCTTCCGGCATCTTGTGCCT
>Ga0209537_1000839_pt1 | contig 36645 bp, 30 predicted proteins | sample BioPla4DNA1_FD_187698 | JGI IMG/M metagenome (GOLD analysis project Ga0209537, IMG submission 187698) | Biogas fermentation microbial communities from Germany - Plant 4 DNA1 (SPAdes) (version 2) | ecosystem: Engineered > Bioreactor > Anaerobic > Digestate | place: Bielefeld, North...
ATAAAAAAACCACCTGAATATTTCAGGTGGTTTAGGGGAGATATAATCTATATAGCTAATATAGTTTGGGGGAACTATATTAGCTGTTTTTTAGATGTTCATCTATTAAAGCTTCAATTTTCGGAATACATCTGTATCCTTTGCAGCCACCAGTACAAGCTCCAGTTGCTTTAGAAACTTCACTAACAGTGGATGCTCCGGCTTTAATGGCATCTTTAATTTTGGATCTTGGTATAGCCTTGCAAATACAAACCTTTGTAATTTTGTCAAGGACTTGTTCCTTTAATTCATTTTCCATTTAGTTTTCCTCCTAAGATTTAAAAACTTACTAAGGAAAATAAAGGGGATAAAAAACAAATTTAATGTTTATTTTTTATAATTAAATTATACAATTATTAATAATAAAAGTCAATAGTAATTAATAAAAATTATTAGTTAATATTAGCAAAGGGATTTTATTTCTAGTATAATAAAATTATTAATTAAAAATTTATTAATTAAAAATTTATTAATTATAAAATTATTATTAGAGAAATTTATAAAAATATTCTTAAATATGGACTTTAATCTTATTTTGCTTTATAATAATAGACAAATATTGTTTAGATTTTAAATAAGATTAAAGACTATGAATAGGAAAAGTATTTAGCTGTATACTTTAAGAGAGTGATTGGTTGGTGTAAAATCACAGTTAAGGCTAAAGAAAATCACCTAGGAGTCTGAGGCTGAAAGAGTTTTCGATTAAGCTTATCACGTTATTCCGCGTTAAGGAATAGAGTATTATTGTACTCGAAACTAAAGTTTTTAATTTAAAAACTTATATCCCTTGGGTGGTATACGCGATTCTTCGTCCTTTAGGCGAAGATTTTTTTATTTTAAATATATTAACAATATAACTTAAATGTTGACAGTATAACTTTCTAAGACTGAATAATTAAGTTTCTATGGTTAATAATGAAAAATATAACCAAATGAAAATGAGCAGAGTAATATTATATCTAATGGAAGGGAGCTTAAAAATGTATAAAAAGGTTGAATTATCAAAAGGCTTTGTAGGCATGGAAAATGACGTGGCAAAGCTTTGGGAAGAAAAAGACATTATAAAAAAGAATCTTAATGCAAATCAAGATGGAGAGTATTTTACTTTCTATGATGGACCTCCAACAGCAAATGGAAAACCTCATGTTGGTCACATTATAACAAGAGTAATTAAAGATACTATCCCTAGATATAAAGTAATGAAGGGATATAAGGTTACAAGAAAAGCAGGTTGGGATACTCATGGTCTTCCTGTTGAGCTTGAAATAGAAAAGAAATTAGGTATATCTGGAAAAGAGCAAATTGAAAATTATGGAGTAGAAAAGTTTATCCACGAATGTAAAGAGTCTGTATTTACTTATGTTAGTATGTGGGAAAAAATGACTAAGCAAATAGGCTATTGGGTAGATATGGATAATCCTTATGTTACATATCATAACTCATATATTGAATCTGAATGGTGGGCTTTAAAGACAATGTGGGAAAAAGGTCTTTTATATAAGGGACATAAGGTTATGCCATATTGCCCAAGATGTGGAACTGCTCTTTCTTCTCATGAAGTTTCACAAGGTTATAAGGATGTAAAGGACTTAACTGCTATAGCTAAATTTAAGGTTGAAGGTGAAAATAATAAATATATATTAGCATGGACAACAACTCCTTGGACATTACCTTCAAACTTAGCTTTATGTGTAAATAAGGCTTATGACTATATAGAAGCTAAAGTTCAGGATTCTGATGAAGTATATATATTAGCAAAAGAATTAGCTCCAAGAGTATTAGGAGAAGAATATGAAGTAATTAAAGAGTTTAAGGGTTCTGAATTATTAGGACTTAAATATGAAAGATTATTACCATTTGGAAAGGTTGAAGGAAAAGCTTTTGAAGTTATACATGGAGATTATGTAACTTTAACAGATGGTACAGGAATAGTTCATATAGCTCCTGCTTATGGAGAAGACGATAGCTTTGTTGCTAAGAAAAATGGAATAACTTTTATAAATTTAGTTGATGCCAGTGGTAACTTCATAGATGAAGTAACTCCATGGGCTGGAAAGTTTGTTAAAAAGTGCGACGATGATATAGTTAAATACTTAGATAAGGAAAATAAATTATTTAAAGCTGAAAAGCATACTCACTCATACCCTCATTGTTGGAGATGTGACACACCACTTCTTTACTATCCAAAAGAAAGCTGGTTTGTTGCAATGACTAAGCTTAGAGATAATTTATTAAGAAATAATAACAAAATAAATTGGTATCCAGATAACATAAGAACAGGTAGATTTGGTAAGTTCTTAGAAAATGTTATTGACTGGGGTATTTCAAGAGATAGATACTGGGGAACACCACTTCCAATTTGGGAATGTGAATGTGGACACAGAGAATGTATTGGAAGTATAGCAGAGCTTAAGGAAAAGGGTAATAATGTTCCTGATGATATAGAACTTCATAAGCCATATATTGATAAGGTTCATTTAGATTGTCCAAAGTGTGGAAAGAAAATGAATAGAACTCATGAAGTTATAGACTGCTGGTTTGATTCAGGATCAATGCCTTTCGCTCAGTTACACTATCCATTTGAAAATAAGGAAGAATTTGAAAAGAGATTCCCGGCACAATTTATATCAGAAGCAGTTGATCAAACAAGAGGATGGTTCTATACTTTATTAGCTATCTCAACAGCTTTATTTGATACTAATTCCTTTGAAAACTGTATAGTTTTAGGTCACGTGTTAGATAAAAAGGGATTAAAGATGTCAAAATCAAAGGGAAATGTTGTAGATCCATTTGAAGTATTAGATTCTCAAGGAGCAGATGCTACTAGATGGCATTTCTACACTGCAAGTGCACCATGGCTTCCAACAAGATTCTCAATAGATGATGTTGCTGAAGCTCAAAGAAAATTCTTAAGTACTTTATGGAATGTTTATTCCTTCTACGTTTTATATGCAGACTTAGATAAGTTTAATCCATTAGATTATAAAGATTTTAAATCAGAAAATGTAATGGATAAGTGGATATTATCAAAGTTAAATACATTAATTAAAACTGTTGAAAAGGACTTAGATGAATATCAAATAACACCAGCAGCTCTTGCTATTGAGAAATTTACTGATGAATTATCTAACTGGTATGTAAGAAGAAATAGGTCAAGATTCTGGTCATCAGAATTAACAGAAGAAAAAATAGGTGCTTATGTTACTCTATATAGAGTTTTAACTACTTTAGTAAGGGTTATAGCTCCATTTGTACCATTTATCTCTGAAGAAATTTATCAAAACTTAGTTGTTAATTTAGATAAGAATGCTATTGAAAGTGTACATTTATGTTCATGGCCAAAAGCAAATGAAAAAGAAATAGATAAAAATCTAGAAAAAGAAATGGATTTAGCCTATACAATAGTTCAACTTGGTAGAAGTGCAAGAAATGGTGCCAATATTAAAAATAGACAGCCACTTTCAAAAATGCAGATTTCAACAAATTCTCTACCTAAATATTATGGAGATATAATAAAAGATGAGCTTAATATTAAAGAAGTTGAATTTGGAGCCGACTTATCGGAACATGTTAACTTTGAAGTAAAACCTAATTTACCTGTATTAGGAAAGGCATATGGTAAGTTAATTCCTGGAATTAGAAAAGAAATATCTTCAAGAAATCAAATGGAATTAGCCCAAAAGATTAACAATGGAGGAATTGAAACTATCGTAGTTAATGATGTAGAAATAGTTTTAGATAAGGACAATTTACTAGTAACAATGCAAGGTAAGGAAGGTTATGCTTTTGCAGGCGAAGGTACTATAGGAGTTGTTCTTGATACAAATATTACTCCTGAATTAAGAGAAGAAGGACATTTAAGAGAAATAATTTCAAAAATTCAAAACATGAGAAAAGAAAGTGGATTTGAAGTTGCAGATAAAATAAAATTATATGTTGCTAATAATGATATGTTAATAGATATCATTAATAGAAATAGAGAATTTATAGAAAAAGAAACTTTAACAGAAGAAGTGCTTGTAAATGTTGAAGCTGATTACAAAGAAGTTAATGTAAATGGTGAAAGTTTAAATATGACAGTTAAAGTTATTAAATAATTATTAAAGGGGCCGTCTTAGACAGCCCTTTTAATATGCAAAATATTAAAAATTTTTGTATAAAAATGAGAATATTGTAATAGCTATTTACAAATAGTATAATTATACTTAAAATGTAATAAAGAAATTGAATAAAATGGAGTGATGAAAGTATGGCTACTTCGATAAAGGATGTTGCTAAAGAAGCGGGTGTTTCCATTGCTACTGTTTCTAGAGTCTTAAATGACATAGACGTTGTAAACGAAGATACTAAAAAGAAAGTATTAGATGCAATAAACAAACTTGGATATAGACCTAATATAGTAGCAAGAAGTCTTAAAACTCAAAGGACAAAGACCATAGGTATACTTGTTCCAGATATTTCTAGTGGTTTCTATCCTGAAATCGTTAGAGGCGCTGAAGATGTTTCTAATATTTACGATTATAATGTAATATTGTGTAATTCAGACTTTGATGATGAAAAGGAAAAGGAATACTTAAGAGTACTTAGAGAAAAAATGGTTGATGGAGTTATTTATATGAGTTCTTCCTTACAACCAGAGATATTAGACTTAATTAATGAGCTAAATATAAAAACTGTTCTAGTTGAAACAAAGGATAAAGAAGAGAGACTACCAAGCGTAACAATAGATAATATAAAGGCTTCAGAAGAAATTACAAACTATCTTATAAATAAAGGTAGAAGAAAGATTGCTTTTGTTGGAGCTAAGAAGGAAAGTTTAAATGCTTGGGTAGATAGATTTATTGGTTATGAAAAGGCTTTAAAAGATAATGGATTAGAGCTTGATGAAGACCTTATATTTACAAAAGGATTAAAAGTAAAATCAGGTTATGATGCTGTTGAACATTTTGAAAATAGCAAAAAGCCTTATGATGCAGTAGTATGTGCGTCAGATGAATTAGCTGTTGGAGTAATAAATGCCTTAAGGGAAAGAGGTAAAAAGGTCCCTGAAGAGGTAAGTGTTGTTGGCTTTAATAACAATGAGATAGCAGAACTTTTCTATCCTAAAATAACAACAATTAAGCAACCAAGTTATGATATGGGATCTGTTGCTATGAGAATGTTAATAAAATTATTAAATAAAAAAGGCTTAGAACAATCACAATTTGTACTTGATTATGAATTAATAGAGAGGGAAAGTGCTAAATAACAATTGATATAAATATAAAGATGGAGTTGTTGTCAGCAGAAGTAATTGTAATGAGCTTCTGAAAACATATCTAATTGTTTCAGTACAAAATATTATAGTGATTATAAAATTAAATGTGAAATTTTACATAAAGGGGCTGTCTTTGCAGCTCCATCTTTAATTTATATTGATTTTTAGTTTGTTTACAATTTTCAGTAAAAATTTTTGCTGTAATTTAAATAAATTATTGCAAAAAAATAGTAAAGATGATATAATACTCTCAAAGGCTATTAAACGTTTTCATCAAATTTCAACTTTCGGTGAAGAGTTTGGTATTGAGTAAAAGAGAATTTTTTAAAATTGGGTTATGGGTCAAAAAAACAACTTCAAAAGAAGTTGTTTTTTTGTTTTTATTTTAATTATAAGATTCCTTCTTCTTTCAAAATATTTTCTAATTCTTGAAGTTTATTATTTAATAAAATAAATTTTTCTTTAATTATCTTTTTCTCTGTTTCATTATCTAATACATTTACAATCTCTTCTACTGTTTCTAAAGCATCATCAATTTCTTTTTGAGCTAATTTTAAATTAGATTCCTTCATATATATCTCCTTTTATGTCTCCTTTGTAATTTTAAACATAACAAATAATAGTTATATTATTTATCCTATCACTAATAAATTTCTCATGCAAGGCATATATTGTATAAGAAATTTGTAAGGGGTGAAATTTTGATAAATTATGTTTGGTTTATAATGATATTCTTAGGAATATTAGTTGGATTAATTACAGGTAATGGAGAAATTATTTCAAATTCTATCATAAAAACAGCAGATTCAACAGTTTCATTGATAATTGGATTAGTAGGAATAATGTGTTTTTGGTGTGGAGTAATGAAGGTAGCAGAAAAAAGTGGATTTACTCAAAAGCTAGCAAAACTCCTTAAACCGATATTAAAGCGTCTTTTTAAAGAAGCAGCGAAGGATGAAAAAGCTTTGGGAGCCATAGTTATGAATATTACTGCAAATATGATGGGCCTTGGTAATGCAGCTACTCCTTTTGGAATAAAGGCAATGGAGGAAATGAGCAGACTAAACAAGAAAGAGGGACGTGCCTCTAACGATATGGCCTTATTTTTAGTATTAAATGCTGCATGTATACAGCTTGTTCCTTCAACTGTAATTTCCATTAGGGCTGTAACAGGCTCCATCAATCCTGGTGCAATAATAATTCCAGCAGTAACAGCTAGCACAATAGCTGCAATTGCAGGAACTATATATTGCAAAATATTACAAAGGTATTTTTAAAGGAGTGTTTTAATGTTACAGTATTTAACTAAGAGCATTATTCCTATAATAGTTATAGTAATCACAACTTATGGAATGTTCAAGGGAAGAAAAGTATATGAATGGTTTATTGAAGGGGCAAAGGAAGGCTTAAAAGTCTGTTTAAACATATTTCCCTATCTGCTAGCTATGCTTATAGCAGTAAATATTTTTAGGGAGGCAAAATTATTAGATATTTTAAATGATTTAATAGCACCAATAGGTGCTTTAATAGGCCTTCCAAAGGAAGTAATTCCTTTAATATTAATAAAGCCTTTATCAGGAAGTGGAGCTATTGGAGTATTAACAGATATATTAAAAAATTATGGACCGGATACAAAAATAGGGCTTATATCATCTGTAATTATGGGAACTACTGAAACAATATTTTATACCCTGACAGTTTATTTTGGAGCTGTTCAAATAAAGAAGATAAGGCATACTTTATGGGCAGCAATTTTAGCTGATTTAACTGCCATTATTGTTTCAGTTTTTATAGTAACTAGATTTCTTTTATAATAAATAATGCATTTAAGGGAAAAATAGGCTATATTTAAAATATAGCCTATTTTTAATGTTTGATAAGGAAGTTGGAGGAACTATGAAAAAGGAATTTTATATAAAAAACAGAAAAAGAGTTTTTGATAAAATTAAGGATAATTCTATTCTGATTTTATTTGCAGGAAATGCTCCAAAGAAAACTGGGGATGAAGAATATCCTTTTACACCAAATAGAAATTTTTATTATTTAACAGGAATAGATGAGCAAGCTCATGTATTGTTATTAAGTAAATTTAATGGGGAGAATAAAGAGTACCTATTCATAAAAGATATAGATGAAATTATGGAAAAATGGAATGGAAAAACTATAAGAAAAGAAGAAGCAAGAGAAATTTGCGGAATAGAAGAAGTTAAATATTTAAGCGAACTAGATAAGTTCATTGATAAGTTAGTTTTAAATAAGGAAGAATTAAATATTTATTTAGATTTAGAAGAAAAAAATTCGTCTTATGACTATTTAAATAAAATAAAAGATAGATACTATAATATAAGTATTAAAAATGCTTATAAAATTATTGCTGAATTAAGACTTGTAAAAACTGAAGAAGAAATAAATAGAATAAGAAAAGCAATAGAAATTACAATTGAGGGTGTAGAAAATCTAATGAAAAATACTAAGGCAGGAATGAAAGAATATGAATTAGAAGCGTATTTTGATTTTGTATGCAAAAAAAGAGGAGTTAAGGATTTAGCCTTTAAAACTATTGCAGCAGCAGGAAAAAATGCAACGATTCTTCACTATGTAGATAATAATACAGAACTTAAGGAAAATGATTTGATTTTATTCGATTTAGGTGCACAATATAAGTATTATAATGCAGATATATCAAGAACCTTCCCTGTAAGCGGAAAGTTTACCAAAAGACAAAAAGAAGTCTACAATGCAGTTCTTAGAGTAAATGAAAAGATAATTAGCGAAATGAAGCCGGGAGTTAAATTTCTTGATATTAACAAGCTGGCTAGAGACTTAATAGCTGAGGAATGTATAAAGCTCGGATTAATTAAAAATAAAGAAGATGTTTCAAAATACTATTATCACAGTATAGGCCATAGCTTAGGAATGGATACTCATGATGTAGAATTAGAAGGAAGAAATGTAACCTTTGAAGAAGGAATGGTATATACTGTTGAACCAGGCATTTATATAGAAAAAGAGGGAATTGGAATTAGAATAGAGGATGATGTTTTAATTACTAAGGATGGTAATGAAGTTTTAACGAAAAATATGATAAAATCAGTAGAACAAATTGAAGAGTTTATGTCTAAATAATAAACTTATAATTAATTTTATTATATGGTTGATTTAATATGATAATCCTTATATAATGAGTGTGGAAATTAAATATAAATAAAGACAAGGTATAGAGGCGCGGTAATTAAGAGTACTATTAATGAGGTAAGCACTGTGATTTAATAGGAAAGGAATTGTCGCCGAAGCGTATGATTGATGCTTTAAGATCATACTGCTGGTGTTATATAGAATATATATAACACTGCCACAAGCTATCTTTGTGGAGAGCTATTACTTGAGGAACTTATTTTATTATTATCAGTGCTTATATTTTTAAAACCTTGAGTGAGAACTCGAGGTTTTTTATATTTGATTTTATTATTAGAAAATATTACAAAGGAGTTTAAAAATGAATAATAAAAAGAGTATTAAGTTGTTCTTAATAACAACTATGATTAGTTTATTATCAACATCTGTTGTTTTTGCAGAGGAATTAGATGTATCTGTAAGAAATGCAGATCATTATGGTATATTAACTTTGATACCACCTATTTTGGCAATATTATTAGCTTTTATAACTAAGAATGTTGTTATATCTTTATTTATTGGTGCATTATCAGGTACATTTTTAGTACAATTAGTGGATAATTCCTTCATGGATGCAATAATTCAAGCCTTTTTAGATTTTGTATCTAGGGCATTAAATTCTTTAGCTGATCCTTGGAATGCAGGGATAATTCTTCAGGTACTAGTAATAGGTGGAATTATACAATTAGTAGCTAAAATGGGAGGGGCCAAAGCTGTTGCAGAAGCTTTAGCCAAAAAAGCAAAAACAGCTAGGAGTACTCAATTAGTTACACTTTTGTTAGGGTTAGCAGTATTTTTTGATGATTATGCTAATTCATTAATAGTAGGACCTATAATGAAGCCTGTTTCAGATAAAATGAAAATATCAAGAGAAAGATTGGCCTTTATTATAGATGCAACAGCAGCTCCAATTGCAGGTTTAGCTATTGTATCTACTTGGATAGGTTTAGAAGTTGGTTTAATAAATGATGCTTTTGTTAATGGTATTGGTAAAGAGGTAGATGCTTTTGGTGTCTTTTTGCAGACCATTCCTTATAGATTTTATAATATATTAATATTAATTTTTATATTTATTACTTCAATCTTATTAAAGGAATTTGGTCCGATGTATAAGGCTGAGGTTAAGGCAAGAAAAAGAGGGGATGCATCTAAGGAGGAAGTTGCTTTAGATTCTAATCTAGATAATTCTGATTTCGAGCCAAAAGAAGGAATAAAGTTAAGTATATGGAATGCTATAATTCCAATAGGAACATTAATAGCAACGGCTTTAATTTGTTTTTACTTTAGTGGTTATTCTTCAATAATGGCAGGAGAAAATGATGCTCTTAAGGAATTTATGAATAATTCACCTTTATCTCTTAAAGGGATTCAAGAGGCTTTTAGTGCATCAGATGCTTCAGTAGCATTATTCCAGTCAGCTTTAATATCAAGCATAGTAACTATTGTTTTAGGAGTAATTAAAAAAATATTTACAATTTCTGAAGCTATAGATGTATGGATTGATGGAATGAAACCATTACTTATTACAGGAGTTATATTGCTATTAGCTTGGTCATTAAGCTCTGTAATAAAGGATTTAGGAACAGCAAAGTATTTAGTTTCCTTACTTTCAGGCTCATTGCCCAAATTTTTACTTCCAAGCTTAATATTTATCTTGGGCTCTGTTATCTCCTTTGCTACAGGTACAGCTTATGGAACTATGGGAATATTAATGCCGTTGGCAATACCTCTTGCATATTCAATAAACCCAGATATGAGTTATGTAGTTGTCAGTACAAGTGCAGTATTGACTGGTGCTATATTTGGTGATCATTGTTCTCCTATATCAGATACTACAATTCTTTCCTCAATGGGAGCTGGATGTAACCATATTGACCATGTTAATACTCAAATATGGTATTCATTATTTACAGCTGTAATAACAATTATATTTGGATATATTCCTGCAGGTTTTGGATTAAAGTGGTATATTGCTCTTCCGATAGCAATATTAGCAGTATATTTAGGGATCCAAATATTAGGTAAAAAGGTAGAAGATTATTAAAAAATAATGATGAAGCTCATACTTTATTTTGAGTTTCATCATTATTTTTTATATTAGCGATTATGGATTATATAAATTAGTATTGATATAATGATAATTAAAAAGGTAAGGTGAGGATAAATAGAATGAGTAATTTAGAAAAACTTAGAGAAGTAATGAAAAAAGAAAATATAAATTATTATATAATTCCAAGCAGTGATTCACATCAAAGTGAATATGTAGCAGATTATTTTAAAGGAAGAGAATTTATATCAGGTTTTACTGGTTCAGCAGGAACCTTATTAGTAGGATTAGATAAGGCTTATCTTTGGACTGATGGGAGGTATTTTATTCAGGCGGCTAAGGAATTATTAGGAACTGGAATTGAGCTTATGAAGATGGCTACTCCAGGCTATCCAAGCTTAGAGGAATGGATTAAAGATAATGTTATGGAAGATCAAGTATTAGGCTTTGATGGAAGAGTTGTATCAGTTAAACAATATGAAAGTTATAAAGCTATAGCAAATAATAATAAATTTAAAATAGTTATGGATAAGGATTTATTAGATGAAGTTTGGCTTAATAGACCACAGCTTCCAAAGTATAAGATTTTTAATCATGATGAATCTTTTTGTGGAAAATCTACTAAGGAAAAGCTAGAAGAAGTAAGAAAACATATGATAAATAAAGAAGCAGATAGCTTCATTTTATCTTCCTTAGATGATATAGCCTGGCTTTACAATATAAGAGGAAATGATATTTTATTTAATCCAGTAGCACTATCCTATGCCATAATAACTAGAAATGAAGCAAATCTTTATATAGATTTAGATAAGCTTACAGAAGAAGTAAAGACAAAATTGAATTCTCAAGGGGTAAATATATTTAATTATAATGAGATAGAAGAACATGTAAGAACTATAAAAGGTACAGTCTTACTAGATAAAAATAAGTTAAATGCAAAAGTATTTTCTGCAATTAGTAAAGAAGTTAGAGTTATAGATGAATTAAATTATACAACAAAATTAAAGGCTATAAAAAATGAAACTGAAATAGCAAGTATGGAAAAGTCTCAAGTAAGAGATGGAGTTGCTATGGTAAGATTTATGAAATGGCTAAAAGAAAATGTAGGTAAAGAAAAGATTAGTGAAATATCTGCAGCTAAGAAACTAACCTCAATAAGGGCTGAAGGTGAAAACTATAAGGGAGATAGTTTTAATACTATTGCTGGTTATAAGGAACATGCAGCAATGATGCATTATTCAGCAACTGAAAAAACAGATTATGAACTTAAGGAAGAGGGAATGTTTCTTGTAGATTCAGGAGCACAATATCTTGATGGAACTACAGATATAACAAGAACCTTTATTTTAGGAGAAATTACTGAAGAAGAAAGAAGAGATTTTACTCTAGTTTTAAAGAGTCATATAGGATTAGCTTTAGCTAAATTCTTAAAGGGAACTACAGGCATGAATCTAGATATTTTAGCAAGAGGACCATTATGGAAATATGGTATAGATTATAAATGCGGAACAGGTCATGGAGTTGGGTTTTTCTTAAATGTCCATGAAGGACCACAAAGCATTAGGCCAATAGGAGATGCTGCAGCTACAGTATTAGAAGCTGGAATGGTAATTACAAATGAACCTGGAGTTTATAAAGAAGGAAAGTATGGAATTAGAACTGAAAATACATTAATAGTAGAAAAATATATGATTTCAGAAGAATCTGGAGAATTCTATAAGTTTAGAACTATCTCTTATTGTCCTATAGATTTAGATGGAATAGAGCTTAATTTATTGACCTTTGAAGAAAAGGAGTGGTTAAATAATTACCACAAGACAGTATTTGAAAAGTTGAGTCCTTATTTAAGAAAAGATGAAATTGAGTTCTTAAAGAAAGTAACAAGGGAAGTTTAATCAATGTATATTTCACAGCGCACAGCTAAAAGTAGAATTATTTTTTATAGTCTCTAAAACTGTGCCCTGTGAACTTATAAAAATATTTTTTATGTTTGCTTCTTCTCTTTTGGTGGATTAATAATGGCGTTGATAATTATTGCAATAATTACCCCTACAATTGTTTCTAAAGTTCTTTGAAAAGCATATCTGACTGGATTAATAATATCAGGATCTATTAGTATTATTAAGATAACTATTGATGCTATAGTACAGGCAGCAGGTTTCTTAATTAAATTACAAATATATATTATTAAACAAACCCCTAATGAAGCTATAATTATAGAAAAGGAATGTAAATTAAGTTTAATGGTTAAAATAAGTATAATTGCTCCAAGTACACCGCCTATAAATGTACCAATCAATCTATTTAAACCTATTTTTACAGAATCTTCTATGGTACTTTGCATAGATATAATTGCCGCAATTGGTGCATTTAGGGATTTGGGGATTAGTAATAAACAAATTAATACTGCCAGGGAAGTTTTAAGATTTCTATAACCTAGATGAGGAAGAGCTAAATGTTTCATTTAAAAACCTCCAATAAATATTATATATTTAAGTCCTATTTAATTATATTTAAATTATAGTATATGACAAAATTCTAAAAAAGTATATAATAAAATATATAATACATATAAATATAAAAATAAGGGTAATAAATATGAACTTAATAATTTTATTGATAATAGTAGATATAGTACCTTTGGGGTTATTGTTATTAGGAGGAATATATGAAACAAAACATTCAAAATTTCCTAATACCAAAATTGGATATAAAAATAAATATTCAATATTAAATAAAAAAACTTGGGAATACTCTAATAAGCTTGCTTCAAAAATATATGGAGCAATTGGGAGTTTTCTACTTGTATTAAATACAATAGGTATTTTTATATTTGGAGAAGAGGCTTTTTCTACAATATTAGCATTAACTTTTATTTTAGTTGTTATAGCAAGGCTTATAATAGAAAATATAATAAAAAAGAAGTTTAAATTGAAATGAATATTAAAATATTGACAGTATACCCAAATTACCATATCATAATATTAAATGCGATGAAAAGAAGAGTAATGAAAATTAAGGCTTAAAGAGAGCTAGGGTGGGTGAAAGCTAGCAGCTAATATTTTCATGAAGATGGCCTTGGAGCATGTTCTCTGAGCAAAATTAATTGTAAGGAGAATACGGGAGCAACCGTTATATTGCAAAGTGAAAATTTCACTTGCTGAGGTATTTATCGTGAGATAAATACGAAATAGAGTGGTAACACGTGTAATGCGTCTCTATATGGTTTTATATCCATATAGAGATTTTTTATATTGTAACTATATTATTTAAGTAAAATAACAGGAGGAAAAGGATATGTGTAAGAAAACATATTACATAACTACGCCAATTTATTATCCGTCAACAAAACTTCATATTGGTAATACTTATACAACAGTTGCAGCAGATGCCTTAGCCAGATATAAAAGATTAACAGGATATGATGTAATGTTCTTAACAGGAACAGATGAACATGGACAAAAAATTCAAAGAATAGCAGAAGAAAAGGGTATAACACCAAAGGAACATGTAGATGAAGTTGTAGCGGGAATAAAAGAATTATGGAAGCTAATGAATATAGGCTATGATAAGTTTATTAGAACAACTGATGATTATCATATTAAGGCTGTTCAAGATATATTTAAAAAATTATATGATCAAGGAGATATATATAAATCCTCTTATGAAGGAATGTATTGTACTCCGTGTGAATCTTTCTGGACAGAAACTCAATTAGTAAATGGAAATTGCCCAGACTGTGGAAGACCAATAGAAAAATCAAAGGAAGAAGCATATTTCTTTAAAATGAGCAAATATGCTGATAGATTAATTGAATATATAGAAACTCATCCAGAATTTATACAACCAGAATCAAGAAAAAATGAAATGCTTAATAACTTCTTAAGACCAGGTCTTCAAGATCTTTGTGTTTCAAGAACTAGCTTTAACTGGGGAATTCCTGTAACTTTTGATGAAGGTCATGTTGTATATGTATGGATAGATGCTTTATCAAATTATATTACTGCTCTTGGTTACGGAAGTGAAAATAAAGAATTATATGAAAAATATTGGCCAGCAGATGTTCATTTAATAGGTAAGGATATTTTAAGATTTCATACTATATACTGGCCAATTATGCTAATGGCTTTAGGATTACCACTTCCAAAGCAAGTATTTGGTCATGGATGGCTGCTTGTAGATGGAGGTAAAATGTCAAAATCTAAGGGAAATGTTGTAGACCCTGTTACTTTAGTTGAACATTTTGGAGTAGATGCAGTTAGATATTATTTATTAAAAGAAATCCCATTTGGATCAGATGGATTATTTAATAATGAAATATTTATAAAGAAAATCAACTCAGATTTATGTAATGATTTAGGAAACTTGCTTTCAAGAACAGTGGCAATGATTGAGAAGTATTTTGGAGGAGAAGTACCTGCAAATTCTGAAAAAGAAGCAATTGATGATGAACTAATAAATTTAGCTTTAGCAACTCCAGGAAAAGTTACAGAAGCAATTGATGAATTGAGAATACCAGAAGCTCTAGAAACTATATTTAATTTAATAAGAAGAGCAAATAAATATATAGATGAAACAACTCCTTGGATATTAGCCAAGGATGATGCTAAGAAGGAAAGATTAGGAACAGTTTTATATAATTTAGCTGAAAGCTTAAGATTTTCATCTGTATTATTAGCAGCCTTTTTACCTGAAACAAGTGAAAAAATTAATGCTCAATTAAATACTAATAATGTATCCTTTGAATCATTAAAGGAATTTAATGGAACAGTAGTTGGAACCAAGGTTAAAAAGGGAGAGGCTTTATTCCCAAGAATAGATGTAGATAAGAAATTAGCTGAATTAGAAGCATTAAAGGAAGCTCAATTAGCTAAAGACAAACCAGCCAAAAGAGAAATAGCTCCAATAAAAGAAGAAATAACTATAGAAGACTTTGAAAAGATAGATTTAAGAGTAGTAAAAGTCTTAGCTTGTGAACCTATAAAGAAGGCAAAGAAACTATTAAAGCTAACAGTAGATTTAAATGGAGAAGAAAGACAAGTGGTGTCTGGAATTTCTCAATACTATAAACCTGAAGAGTTAGTGGGTAAAAATGTAGTTCTAGTTGCTAACTTAAAGCCAGTAACTTTAAGGGGAGAATTATCACAAGGAATGATTCTTGCAGCTGCAACAGATGATGGCAGCATTTTAAAGCTTGTAGACCCAGGTGATCTACCAACAGGAAGTATAGTGAGATAAATCTCACAATTTAAAATGTAGAATACAAAATGCATAATTAAGGAGGATTTTCAGCTAGCTGAAAATCTTTCTTTATATTATTAGCTGTAATTGAGAATTAAAAGCTTGAGATGTTAGAAAATTTTGCTTTCGACAGCAGATTTTTATTAAAAGAAAGGAATAAAATAGATGAAAAATAAGAAATTTAATATTTCCAGGGAAAAAAGAGAAGATTTAATTAATGAAATAAAAACATTTTTTTATGAAGAAAGAGATGAAGAAATCGGAGATTTAGCTGCCAACATAGTTTTAGATTTCTTCATGGATAAGTTAGCACCTGAGTTTTATAATGAAGGGGTTAATGATGCCTATAGATATATGCAGGATAGGATAGAAGATCTTTTAGAGATTCAGATTTAGTTAGTAATAGGAATTCAGCTAGAAGTTAGTAGTGTTGAGTTAGTAGTTAAAACTTAGTTAGTAGTGTGGAGTTTGGAGTGGTTTTAAGTTTATTAGGGAAGTAATAAGTAAAAAGTAATTAGCAGAAATGAATTGAATTTAAGGGGGTTTTTTATGAATATAATAGTAGGAAATGCATGGCCTTATGCCAATGGGCCTTTACATTTAGGAAGAATAGCTGTTTGGCTGCCAGGAGATGTTATAGCAAGATATCATAGGCTTATGGGGGACGATGTAATATTTTTATCTGGAACTGACTGTCATGGTACTCCTGTAACCATGAGAGCTAAGGAAGAAGGATTAACACCTTTAGAAACTATTAATAAATATCATGAAGAATTTAAAGGATGTTTTAAGGGATTAGGATTTTCTTTTGATGTATTTGATAAGACCCATAATGACTACCATGCTAACAAGGTAAAGGAATTTATATTAGAACTTTATAATAAGGGATACATATATGAAAAAGAAGTTGAACAAACTTTCTGTGAAAATTGTAAGGAATTTTTATCAGATAGATATATAGAGGGAGAATGTCCTCATTGTAATTCAGTAGTAATAGATGAACAATGTGAAAATTGCTTAGAAATAATAGAGTATGAGGAACTTTTAAATAAAAAGTGTAAAATTTGTGGAAATAAAGCTGTTGTAAAAACCACAAAGCATCTATTTTTTACTTTATCTAAGTTTGAAAAAGATGTAAGAAGATTATTAATAAGACAAAGAGGCTGGAGAGATAATGCACAGGTAATAGTAAAGAGATATTTAAAGGAAGGATTAAGAGATAAAGCAGTTACAAGAGATTTTAATTGGGGTGTAGAGGTACCCTTAGAAGGATATGAAGATAAAAGGATTTATGTTTGGATAGAGGCAGTTATGGGCTATCTTACATCTAGTATTAGAGTTTTAGAGGAAAGAGGAGAAGATTGGAGAAATTATTGGGAAGGGGAGGATTCAAGGGTTTATTTTGTTCACGGAAAAGATAATATTCCTTTCCATACAGTAATTTTTCCAGCTATTTTAGCAGGTCTTGGTATAAAAAATCCAAACTTACATGTAATTTCAAGTGAATATATAAAGTTAGAAGGAAAGAACTTTTCAGCGGTAAAAAATTGGGCTATTTGGGCTGATTATGTAATAGAGAATTATAATATAGACGAATTTAGATATTATTTACTTTTAAATTCTCCAGAAACAAAGGATACAGATTTTACTTGGAGGGATTTTGTAAATACAGTTAATAGAGATTTAGTTAATCTATTAAATAACTATGTAACTAAAACTATAGGGATTGTTGTAGAGAAGTTTAATTCAAAAATACCTGAAAGTGTTTTAGATAAAGAGGTTAGAAATGAAATTTTAAATACTTATTTTAATATAGGAGACAAAATAGAAGAAGGAAAATTTAAAAGTGCTTTAATTGAAATAATGTCTTTAATAAAAAAATATTATAAAAAATTAAATGAATTAGAAGGAAAAGATCAAAATAAATATGTATCAGGGATATATGAGGCAATTCAAATAATTGTTAATTTATCAAATCTTCTTGAACCTTTTATGCCTAAAACGGCAGAAGATATTAGGACAGCTTTAAATATTGAAGAAAATATATGGAGTTATACTGAAAAGAAAAAAGGTGAAATCTCCAAACTAGAAAATTTATTTAAAAGGATAGACAAGAAAATAATAAATGATGAAACTAAAAGGTTAAAAGAAGAAAAAAATTAAAAAAGCTATAAAAAGGAAAAAACCCTAGATTAAATAAATTTGGGGAAGAATTTAATCTAGGGACCATTAGATGGTTTTAGGGGTAAATAATAATGCTTTAACTACTTTACATCATATATATTATACCAAGATTATGACAAAAGTGTGTCAAAAACTAAAATAAATTATTAATAATTATTGAATAAATAAGATAATTATTGGATTATATTCAATGTTAAAATCAGGTTAAAAATTGTTAAACTATATTTACAATATGTTTAAAAAATTATATAGTTAGTTCGGTGTTAATAAATAGTTATAAAATTATTGTTAATTAAGGAGAGAAAATCATGGACAAATTTTCTATTTTTGCTGGTTTATTCGGCGGCTTAGGACTATTTCTTTACGGAATGAAAATTATGGGAGATGGACTTGAAAACGCTGCTGGAGACAAATTGAAATCGATTTTGGAAAAATTGACCAGTAATAAATATATAGGAGTTGTAGTAGGGGCAATAGTTACAGCTATTATACAAAGTTCAAGTGGAACTACAGTTATGATTGTTAGTTTCGTAAATGCAGGTTTAATGACATTATCCCAGGCAGCTGGCGTCATAATGGGGGCTAATATTGGTACAACTATTACAGCACAAATGGTATCTCTTGATCTAAATAAGATTGCACCTTTAGTTATAGGAATTGGAGCAATTATACTTTTAGTTGGTAAAAATAAAAAGACTAGAGATTTAGCAAGTATAGCAATTGGATTTGGTATTTTATTTATGGGTATGGATTTAATGGGTAGCTCAATGGATCCAGTTGCAGAATCAGAATGGTTTAAGGAATTTATACTTGTAGTATCTGATAATAAAATACTTGGATTACTTGCAGGTCTTGGATTAACAGCAATTATTCAAAGTTCAGCTGCAACAACTGTTATATTAATTGCCTTAGCCTCAACAGGTGCTATTGATATGAGACTAGCATTCCCAGTTATACTTGGCTGTAATATCGGAACATGTGTAACAGCTTTATTAGCTTCATTAGGAACTAATAGAACAGCTAAAAAGGCAGCTTTAATGCATTTATTATTTAATACTTTTGGCGCTATCATTTTCTTCCCATTTATTGATCCATTTATTAATTTGATACAATCAACATCACCAGAAGTTGCAAGACAAGTAGCAAATGCACATACAATATTTAATGTTTTAGTTACTCTTATAATGCTGCCATTAAGTGAATACTTAGTTAAAGTAGTAAACTTACTTTTACCTGGAGATGGTGGAATTGAAAAGAAAGGTGCTATATATTTAGATAATAGGTTATTTGAAACACCTGTAATCGCAAATGGACAGGTTATTAAAGAAACATTAAGAATGGCTAATAAGGCAAAAGAAAATGTAGTATTAGCAATGAAAGCTTTTATGGAAAATGATCCAGAAGCAGTTGAGAAAGTATATGATAATGAAAATACTATAAATATATTAGAAAAAGAAATAACTGATTATTTAGTAGAACTTTCACAACTTGAATTGCCAGAAGATGATATAAAATTATTTAGTTCAACATATCATGTTATAAACGATATTGAAAGAATTGGAGACCATGCAGAAAATATTGCAGATTTAGCTGCAGAGAAAATGAAGAATAATGTTCATCTTGGTGATGAAGCTAAAAAAGAGTTAAAAGCAATCTTTGAAAAAACAATAGAAGCCATAGAACTATCTGTAGACAGTTATGGAAATCGTAATTTTGATAGTACTAAAAAGCTTGAAGAAGTTGAAAGTGAAATAGATAATTTAAAGAATAATTTTAGACAAAATAATATAAGAAGACTAAAAGAAAGAGTTTGTTCAGCAGATTCCAGCGTGGTATTTTTAGATCTTATAAGTAATTTAGAAAGAATAGGCGATCATGCTAATAATATAGGAAACTTTGGTATGAAGTAAATATTATAGATTTATCAAAAAAGAAGATTGTAATTAATCTTCTTTTTTGCAATTTATAGCTTATAATTAAGGAGAAAAGTACTTAATTTATTTTTATAAAAATCATTTAAAAGTAATTTATCTTCTAATTATGTTTAAAATTAGGAAAAAGTGTCAATAAATAATTATGAAATGGAGATTGAAAGATATGGAGAATAAATATAAGATATTTGATACTCATGCTCATTATGATGATGAGGCTTTTGACGAGGATAGAGAGGAAGTATTTAAAGAACTAAAGAAAAGTGGTGTAATAGGTATATTAAATTGTGCTTCAAGTTATAGAAGTATAGAAATAACAGATAAGTTAACTAAGGAAAATGATTTTATTTTTGGAGCTTTAGGAATTCATCCTGAAAATGCAGATGAACACAATCGTGAAGTTAAGGATAAAATTATAGAGTTAATAAAAAATAATGATAAAATCATTGCTATAGGGGAAATAGGTTTAGATTATTATTGGGATGAGAATCCTGAAAAAGAAGTTCAAAAAAAAGTATTCAGAGAATATATGAAGTTAGCAGAGGAATTTAATATGCCAGTAGTTATTCATGATAGAGATGCCCACCAGGATACATTAGAAATACTTAAAGAATTTCCTAATGTTAAAGGAATAGTTCATTGTTTTTCTGGAAGCAAAGAATTTGCACAGGAATGTATAAAATTAGGCTATTATATAGGTATAGGGGGTGTAGTTACCTTTAAAAATGCTAAAAAACTTATAGAGGTTGTGAAAAATATTCCATTAGATAGAATAGTAGTTGAAACAGATTGTCCATACTTATCACCGGAGCCAAACAGAGGAAAAAGAAATAAATCAGACTATATTCAATATATAATAGAAAGAATTGCTATAATAAAGGAAATAGAGCCTATAGAAGTTAATTTGGCTGTAAATGACAATTTTAAAAGGTTGATTAATAAATTTATATAAAGTAAAATATAAAATACCTGTTGGAAAAAAGTAATAAAATTGTTATATAATGGATAAAATTAAAATGAGAATCTACTTTGTAATAAGATAACTGCAAAAAGCTATTATATATAAATTTTATATTATGCATGTTATGCATTTGTAGCAGTTAGTTAAATAAGCAGGAGTGTAAAATTTGACAAAAGTCAAGATTTAAATTATAATGCAGGAGACGCTCTTGCCAAAGGAGGTAAAGTAGATGGTAAATTTTAAAAAATACCAAATCGCTAGTTTTGCTAAGAGTCCAAAGGGTAAGATATTGATGTCAATTATTATATTAGCTATAATTGCATCAGTGACGTTCACAAACATGAGAAAGACAATAACAATAAAGATAGACGATAAAGAAGAAACACTTGTAACATACAAGGGAAAAGTTAAAGATGTGTTAGAAACGATGGGCATAGAAGTTGACCCAAAAGATAAAGTTGAACCATCTTTAGAGGGTAAAGTATCGGAAGGCGATACGATATCTATTAAAAGAGCTGTTTCAGTAAAGCTTACTGTAGGAGATAAACAAATAGAAATAAATACAGCAGAAGATACAATAAAAGAAATGCTAGTAGCAGAAAAAGAACAGCTTAAATCACAGGGCATCGAATATAATGAAGGAGTAGATGAAATTGCTCCAGCATTAGATACAAAAATCACAAAAGATTTGAAGATTGACCTTGTAAAAGTTGAAGTGAAAAAAGAACTAGCAAAAGAAGCAATAGACTTTGATGTTGTTGTAGAAGAAGACTCAAGTCTAGATAGCGGTGTAGAAGAAGTTAAGCAAGAAGGTGTTTCTGGAGAAAAAGAAGTAACTTATGAAGTCATTTATAAAAATGGCAAGGAAGTTTCAAGAACTTTAAAAAGTTCAAAAGTCATATCTGAACCAGTTAATAAGATAGTTGTTCAAGGCACAAGAAAAACTATTGCAAGTAGAAATGGGCAGTTATTAGATTATAAGAGCGTAATATATGTTGAAGCAACTGCTTATAGTGGTGGAGGTATTACTGCAACAGGAACTGTACCTGTAAGAGACCCAAATGGAATAAGTACTATATCAGTAGATCCAAGGGTTATACCATTAGGTAGTTTGGTTTATGTTGAAGGATATGGCAAAGCTATAGCTGCCGATACTGGTGGTGCCATAGTTGGAAACATTATAGATGTATATGTAAATTCTAATGAAGAAGCCTTAAATAATTGGGGAAGAAGATATGACGTTCCAGTTTACATCTTAGCTTATCCGGGTGAATGGTAGAGAATAAGGAGTGTTCGAAAGAATGCTCCTTATTTTTATGTATATCTATAATTTTTGTTTGACAATATAAATAGATAAATATAAATTAATAGTTAGCAGGTGTTAAACATAATTAAGAGCGGTAATATTTGCAGCTCTATTACGAAAGGAAGTAAAAATTTTGATTAAGGAAGTTATAGTAGTTGAAGGAAGAGATGATGTTGCAGCTGTTAAGAAGGCAGTAGATGCTGAAGTTATAGCAGTTGGTGGTTTTGGAATAAATGCAAAGGTTATAGACAGAATAAAAGATGCTCAAAAGAGAAAAGGAGTTATTGTACTAACTGATCCTGATTTTGCTGGTGAAAAAATAAGAAATATTATAGCTAAAAGAGTAAAAGGAATAAAGCATGCATATATAGCTCAAGAAGATGGAATAAAGGGTGATGATATAGGAGTTGAAAATGCAAACCCTGAAGTAATAATTGAAGCTTTAAATAGAGCTAGGGTTTCAGAGGAAGAATATAATGAAATATATAAGGCGGAAGATATGTTTCATTTTAAATTGACAGGATATAAAGATTCAAAAAAGAGAAGAATAATGCTAGGGAAAGAATTAGGCATAGGATATGGAAATGCAAATCAAATTCTCAATAGATTAAATAAATATTCCATAGATAAAGAGGAGTTTATTCTAGCAATAAATAAAATAGAAAAAAGCTTAGGAGAGAAGAATTAATGAATTTACAAGATGTAAAAACTTCAGAATTAGTAAAAAAGTATAACTTTAAATTTACGAAAAGCTTAGGTCAAAATTTTTTAGTTGATACTTCTGTACCAAGGGATATAGTTGAAGGGGCAGAAGTTTCTGATGATGACTTAGTAATAGAAATAGGACCTGGTGTAGGAACCTTGACAGCTCAACTTTTAAATAGGGCTAAAAGAGTAGTTGCAATAGAACTTGATGATAAGTTAATACCAATATTGCAAAATGAAATTGGAAATAACCCTAAATTTGAATTAATACATGAAGATGCTTTAAAGGTTGACTTTAATAAAATAATTGGTGATGAAGAAAATGTTAAGTTAGTTGCTAATTTGCCTTATTACGTAACAACTCCAATTATTATTAAGATGTTAAAAGAGGGATATAATTTTCACTCTTTAACTATAATGATTCAAAAGGAAGTTGCAGAAAGAATAAATGCAGAACCAGGTCATAAGGATTATGGAGCCTTATCTCTTTTAGTTCAATATTATTGTAATACAGAGATAATAAGAAAAGTTCCACCACAATGTTTTATACCTAGACCAAAGGTAGATTCTATTGTTATAAGATTAGATAGATTAAAAGAACCTAGAGTAAGAGTTCAAAATGAAAAATTATTTTTTGATATAATAAGAAATTCTTTTAACATGAGAAGAAAAACTTTATGGAATGGAATTAAAAATATTGGTTTAAGTAAAGAAAAACTAGAGTTAGCTTTTGAAAAAGCTGATATAGATCCAAAAAGAAGAGGGGAAACTTTAAGCATTGAAGAATTTGCCGTATTAGCAGATAAGATAAATGAAGAAATGTAATAGAACTTGTGAGAATTTTGTTATAATAGCAAGAATTCTCACGAGTTTTATTTTTAACATATTTGGAACCAAAATGCATATAATGTAAAGAATTAATCTAAAATGGAGGTTCTAAAGGTTTGTCGCAATTAAATAAATTGTATAGAAATTTTATAATTTTACAAGAAGACGAGAGAGGATACTCTAATTCTAATGACAAAACCTTATCAGGATATTCAAAGATTGAAGCAAAAGGAGATAAATGTAAGATTTCTTTTTATGCTCAAAATCTAAGAAGTGATATTAATGATTACCACGCTTTAGCTATTTGCAGCAAGAAGGATAATAAAAAAATATTAGACTTAGGTAATATTGTAGTATCAGACGGAGGAAAGGCTGAGTTAACCAAGGAGTACTCAATAGATGATATAGGAGGAATTGGTCTATCCTACGATAAAATATCTGGTGTTGCAGTAGCAAAGATGAAGGAAGATATTCCTATAATTATTATGTGCGGCTTCATTAATGGGGAAGAACCAAAAGATAATTGGAAAAATTATAAGATTGAAAAAGATTCTTGTGAGAAATCAAAAGCAGAACATAAGAAGAAGGATAGCAAGAAGAAGAAGGAAAAGAGAACTGATGGAGATAAAATTTTAGAAGAAAAATCTTCAGCAGTTAGTAAAGAAGAGACAAGTGCTTCTATAACAAATTCTTCAGAAGATAGAAAGAAGGTAAATGGTCCTAACGAAGCTAGTGCGAACAATTTAACAACAACAATTCCACAAACAGTACCTACTGGTATGGGAACAATGGCAATGGGTACTGTGCCAACAGGTACAATACCAACAGCAACTATACCGATGGGAACTGTACAAACTGGAACAGTACCAATAGCAACAATGCCAAATGGTACAATGCCAAATGGTACAATGCCAAATGGTACAATGCCAAATGGTACAATGACAAATATACAAGGTGAAGTTAGTGAATTTATTGATAGTATAGGAGGAACAGCAGTTGATATAAATCAAGATGGAGTTGTAGATACTGTATGCATACCATATGAAACAATGGTTGATATGATGGGGACAACAGGAACAGCTATGAATGGATCAACTATGAATGGAGCAGTTCCTTTTGGAACATTGAATTCTATGCCAAATATTAATATGCAAAATGGACAAACAACTCTGCCATATGGATATATTCATAGAGTAGAAAATGAGTCGGATAATCCATTTAATAGCAATAATTATGAAAATCCATTTGCTTCAACAGAAAATATAGATACTCCTTTCTATGATAGACGAAAAGATCCATTTGATGATAAATTCTATAATGAAAATCCATTTGTAAATAATAATAGAAGTGATAATTTTGCTGATGTAGGAATTAAAGAAGATAATGATTATATAAGTACAATCAATAGAACAAGAATTGCTAGCACTAAAAAAACTACAAGTAAATTTGATGAATATGAAAATCAAATAGAAGAATTATCTAGTAATTTTAAAATTAGAGGAAGCGTTGGAGAATATTTTGAAACAATTGCAAGAGGATTTGAACTGGTTAAGGATTATCCTAGAGAAATAAAATATTGCAAATGGTATGAAGTTCCTGTAGGTGATTTAAATGACTTGTGCAATATGTCAAATTACAATAGATATACAGTAGCTTATTATCCAATGCTAAATTACTATCCATATATAAGAAAATATAAGAGATTTTTATTAGGTTATAAATGCGATAAGGATGGAAATTTAAAATATATTGTTTATGGAATACCAGGAAGAAAAAATATAGAAGATCAGCCATATGAAGGTAAGACAGGCTTTGTAACCTGGGTTAAGGATAAACAAAGAGATGGAATGGGATATTGGCTAATGTTCTATGATTTTAGAAATTCAATAGTTGTTGTTCCTATGGAACAATAATAAAAAAATGTACTTAAAGTCCTGATGAGTATAAGTGAATAAAAAGATATTTTTTTTAATATCCCTTCTGTCATTTCTTATGCTTATTATCCTAGGTATGAGTAATATATTTATTGAGGATATAAGAGAAGTTGCAATTTCCAATAACAATATAGATAGTTTTAATTACCATGTGCTTGGAGAAGGGAGTTATAAAGTTTTATTACCGGAAGATTGGATTGTTGAAGAAAATTATTCTAATTTTGATAAAGAACTAGATGTGGATTTCAGCAATAAGCAAAATATAGAAGGTAATATTATAATTTTAGAAGGGGATTTAGAAGAAGCTATTAAGCTTATGCTTAATGAAGAGACTGGAGAAATGCTTAGAAATTCTAATGAAGATTGGAATATAGTAGAGCTTAATAAAGACAACTATATAAATAAGTATTATATTAAGCAGTACTCAGAGGGAAAAGTTTTAATTATCAAATATTCTTACAAAAAGGGAAAAGTAAAAAACAGTATGAAGGTAGTATTTGATAAGATATCAAATAGCTTTCAATAAAAATATAATAAGTTTGCTATAAAACAAGTAAAGTATTATAATTTATTTATAGTTAGGAAAAGCTAATGCTTATCCTAACTATATTTTCTATATACATTAACTTTTTAGTAGAGGGGAAAGATATAATTGAAAAAAATAATAAAGATAATGAGTACCATAATGTTAATAATGTTATCTTTAAATTTAAAATCCTGTGAAACAAAAAAGGATAATTACTTTGATTACTTAAAAAATAGTAATGTAGAGCTTATAAGTATTCAAAATGTTAGAGATAAATCTTTTAAATTCTTAATGACTGATAAAAAAGCAATAAATAATATGTCAGATTTATTATCTAAAGCTGAAGTTAGTGAAACTAAATCAGATTTAGATCCAGATTACATATTTCAAATAAAAATTGGAGATAAAATAGAAGAATATAATTATATTGTTGGTGACTATAACGGAAATTTTTATAATGATGAAAGAATTTTTACAATGCCAAAAAGGTTAGATGAGGCAATAATGCAAAATCTTTCAATTATAAGAAAACCAAGAGATTTTGAATATATATATTACAATACAATTCTAGATACAATAAAATTAAATAAAGAACAATTAACAGATAAAAAGGTTGGAATAGATATATATCAGGATATAGATTGTTTAAAATATATATTATCAAGTGAATTAAAAGAATTTATTAATAATGCAAAAGAAATTCTTCCTAATGTTGAATTGGTAGAGAAAGATACGAGTAATTTTGATGTTGTAATAGGTATAAAAAATAGAGGACATAGTACAACTGTTTATAAAAGCAATATAAAGATTGAGAATAAAATAGATAAGTCTGAAGATAACTATTATGTAATTGGGGAATATGAATTTAATGAATGGGATTACAAGGTATATCACGAGAAGGAAGTTCCTAGGGAGATAAAGAATAAGTGGTAGGAGGAAATAATTATGGCAAATAATATAACATTTATAGGTAAGGGCAAGCCTAATCCAAAGCATTTTGGAAAAACAATGCCTAAGTATGGACAAATAAAGAATACAATAGGAATAATTAGCGGTAAAGGCGGCGTTGGAAAGTCAACAGTAACAGGAATATTAGCTAGTACATTAAGTAAAAAGGGTTATAAAGTTGGTGTATTAGATGCAGATATAACAGGACCATCAATGCCAAGATTTTTTGGAGTAAATGGTAAAAGAGCAGGAATTGAACCAATAGATCAAGAAAACTTTAAATATGATCCTGTTATATCTGAGGGAAATGTAAAGATAATGTCAATGAATCTTATGATGCCTAAGGAAGATGAACCTGTTATTTGGAGAGGACCAGTAGTTACAAGCGTTTTAACACAATTATTTACAGATACTAAGTGGGGAGAATTAGATTATTTATTAATAGATATGCCTCCTGGAACATCAGACATAACCTTAACTGTTATGCAAAGTTTTCCAGTAGATGAACTTATAGTTGTTTCTACTCCTCAAGATATGGTTTCAATGATAGTTAAAAAAGTAGTGAATATGGCAAAAAAGATGAATGTTCCGATAAGGGGAGTTATAGAAAATATGTCTTATATAAATTGCCCAGGATGTGATACAAAAATTAGAGTTTTTAGCAAAAAGTCTGCAGAAGAACATTCAGTTAATTTAGGTGTACCTTTACTAGGCGAATTACCTATTAATGTAGATTTAACAGAAGCTCTTGAAGAAGGAAGAGCTGAAGAGTATGTTAGAGATAATGATTTATATTCATTAATCTTTGAAGCATTATATTAATATATTACATATAAAAAATAAAAATAGGGAAATAATATTACTGGATTTTATAAAAGAAAGGGTGATATATTATGATAGCTAAAGTAGATCAAGATACATGTATTGGATGCGGATTATGTCCTACAATATGTGAAGATGTTTTTGAAATGGGAGATGAGGGAAAAGCTCAGGTAAAAGTGGATGTAGTTCCTGAAGGATCAGAAGATGCTGCAAAGGAAGCAGAAGAAAGTTGTCCTGTAAATGCAATAGAAGTTGAATAATAAAAGAAAAAGTGGATGATTAAATCCACTTTTTTTATTTTAAATAAATATTCCATTGTATATATAAATTAAATAAAGTCAGTAAGATTATTATGATAAACTTTAGGTCTATTACTAGTATTACAATTTAATTCACTTGTATTAATTTTGACCACAGAACCAATAGTTAAATAATCATTGACTTTATTAATGGGAACTTTAATTACAGTATCATCTTCTAATATGACAGAAGCTTCAAAATAATCATAATCAATAATTTTTCCCTTCAAAATAACACCACCTAATAATTAGTTAATGTTATTTTGTGCAATTAAATTATTTTAATACAAAAAGATAATTATTAATTTATTTGTTGTATAGCCAAACCAAGCAAGCCAGGACCAGCATGTACACCTAAAGCTGGACTTATTTGAGATATATTTAAATCAATAATATTCTTTAAATTTTTAAGTGATTCCATAAATTTTTTAGCTTCTTCAAGAGCTCCCCCGTGAAGAACCCACACTTTACATTTACCTTTTTCTAATTCTTCCTTTAGTATGTCTGTTAATTTTGAAATAGATTGCTTTCTTCCTCTGGCTTTGCAAACAGAATAATATATTCCATTTTCATCTACTGTAATAATAGGCTTTAAATTTAACATTTGCCCAATCATTCCAGATACTTTTCCAATTCTTCCACCCTTAATAAGGTAATCTAGTGTACTAAGAGTAAAGTAGCCAGTAATTTTACTTCTTATAATAGGAATTTCCTTAATTATTTCCTCGAAGCTTCTTCCTTCTTTTATTAACTTAGCGGTTTCTAAGGCAACTATTCCTTCTGGCATTGCCAATATTTTTGTATCAAAAACAAAAGAAGTCAGCTTTGGATGATCTTCTAACAATAATCTAATAGAGTTATGAGTACCGGATAATCCACTAGATATAGTTATTGCTATAACATGAGTATATTCTTCTTTTTCTAAAGTATTTAAAATTTCTTCTATATCTTCAGCGCTAGGTAGAGAAGTTTTGGGAACTTCCTTATCTAAATTAGAATAAACCTCATCTGCTGATATCTCTAATATATCTTTATATTCGCCTGTTGAATAGGAAATTCTTAAGGGTAGTAATTTAATATTATATTCTTTCATTTCTTCAAGAGATAAATCGCAGGCGCTATCAACTAATAGTGCTATTTTTTGCATAATAATCCTCCCCGGATATAAATTTATATATTTTAATTTATGCTTAAACATTTACATTATTTAAACCAATTATATCATAACAGTCAAGTATAGCAATAGTAATAGATATTTATAAAAGCAAATTAATATTGTCAATATTAGATATTATTAAAAAAAACTGATTAAAGGTTAAAAATACCATTTATTCATATGAAATCTATGGAAATCTAATTAAGCTATATTTGATGAGAATATTTTTAAATAGTATAATAAATACTAATAACAATACAATATATTGTGTGATGGAGGAATGGTTAATGCTATATGTAGTGAAGAGGGATGGCAGAGAGGTTACCTTTGATGCATTGAAGATATCAAGGGCAATTAAGAGAGCAGCTGATGATGTTAAATCTAGCTTAAAAGAAAGTGAATTATTAGAAGTAGTAGGTAAGGTTCTTTCTTATATAGAACAATCTGAAAAAACTAAGATAACAGTAGAGGAAATTCAGAATTTAATAGAAAAGGCATTATTAGAAAGTGGTTATAATGATATACAAAGGGTTTATTCAAACTATAGAAGAGAAAGAACAAAAATAAGAGAAATAAAATCTGATTTAATGAAGGCTATTAAAAAGATAGGGATAGAAACAGATAGAGATAATGCAAATGTTGGGAATAATTTTAGTTCAAAGCTTTTAAGAATAGCATCTGAATCTAATAAGTGGCATAATTTAGCTGCTATGCCTAAGCATCTAGCGAAAGCTCATGAAAATGGAGATTTATACTACCATGATTTAGACAGTTATAACCTTACAATAAACTGTTTGCACATACCAACAGGAGAGGTATTACAAAGAGGCTTTAATACTGGATATGGAACTATTAATTCTCCTAAGAGAATAGAAACAGCAGCAGAATTATCTTGTATTTTGCTTCAATCATCTCAAAATGATATGTTTGGAGGTCAATCTCATCCTAATTTTGATAATGATTTAGGTGAATTTATAGAACCAACTAGGGAAGAAATAAGAAAAGAATTAATAGAACTTGGGATAAATGAAGAAAAGATTGAAGGATTAGTTGAAAAGAAATTAAGAAAAAGAGTTCATCAAGCAATGCAGGGAATTGTATATAATTTAAATACAATGCATTCAAGAGCAGGGTCACAAGTGCCATTTAGTTCAGTAAATTTAGGAATACCAGCCTCTGATGATGCTGCCTTAGTATGCGAAATATTCCTCCTTGAATATGAAAAAGGACTTGGAAAGGGAGAACAGCCAATATTCCCCAATATAATCTTTAGAGTAAAAGAAGGAGTTAATAGGGAACCGTCAGATAAATATTATTATTTATTTAAATTAGCTGCTAGAGTTGCTGCAAAGAGAATGAACCCTACATTTATGAATATAGATGCAGATTTTAATAAGGAATATTATGATAAGGGATATTTACCTGCAACAATGGGGTGTAGAAGTTATGTTATGAGTAATATAAATGGTGAGCCGGGTTGTGAAGGTAGGGGAAATATAGCCCCAGTAACAATTAATCTGCCTAGAATAGGAATTCAGGCAAAAGGAAATCTTAAAGAATTCTATAGAATATTAGATAAAAGATTAGAATTAGCTAAGGAATCTCTTCTTCATAGATATGATGTGCTAAAGAATCTAAAAGTTAAGGATCTTCCTTTTGTAGCAGGTCAAGGGTTGTTAAGGGGTTCAGAGGGATTATCTAAAGAAGATTCAATAGAACCTATATTAAAACAAGGAACATGGGGAATAGGTTTTATAGGACTTGCAGAAACTCTTGTAGCGTTAACAGGTTACCATCATGGAGAAAATACCGCTTCTAGAGAACTTGGATTTGAAATTGTGTCTCACATACGAAGTTTTGTAGATAAGGCTAAAAGTGAAACTAAACTTAATTGGAGTTGTTATGCAACACCAGCAGAAGGTCTTTCAGGCAAATTTATTGTAAAGGATAAAAAGATATTTGGTATTATAAAGGGAGTAACAGATAAGGATTATTATACTAATAGCTATCATATCCCAGTTAATTTTCCGATATCAATAAAGGAAAAAATAGATATAGAAAGTCCTTATCATAAATTATGTAATGCAGGACATATAAGTTATATAGAAGTTGATGATTATCCATCAGCAGATGTTATTATGGATATTATAGATTATGCTTATAAAAATACTAATATAAGCTATATAGGTATTAATTTTCATATAAGGTACTGCAAGGATTGTGGAACATATTTAGATAGCAGTTCTAGAAAGTGTAAAAGTTGTGGAAGTGAAAATATTCAAGGGGTATCAAGAGTAACTGGATATCTAGCTTTAGATGAAAGATTTGGACCAGGAAAATACGAGGAAAGAGCTGATAGACTTACTCATAGTGAAGTTAAGAGAAATAATTATAAACTAGTGTAATAGGTTTAGTTTATATTTTTTAAAAAAGTTATTAGTAGAGTAATAAAAAAGGAGAAATTCTTTAAGGGATTTCTTCTTTTTTTTGTTTGGAAATTAAAGGAATTAGCAATGCAATGTTTTTAAAAATTCTTGCAAAAAATAATGCTAAACAGAAAAAAATAGGGAAATGTTATAAAAATATTGAATAAAATATAAAAAAACTTGCAATTTTTATAAAATTTATAGCCTTTTTCACTTGTTTATAATATGGGTATATGATAGAATAAAACACAATAGGGGTAAAATCTTAAGTGTTAATAAAGATAAATAGTGAGTAATAAGTAATAAATAATAAGAAAAGAGTAAAAGTAAATAAAAGGGGGCAAGAGTTATGTCTATAAGAAATTTAAAAGACGGAAAAGAAATATACATTGTAGATACAACGCTTAGAGACGGAGAACAAACAGCAGGCGTTGTTTTTGCAAATGAAGAGAAAATTGCAATAGCATCAATGTTAAGTGACCTTGGAGTTGATCAGCTTGAAGTAGGTATTCCAACAATGGGTGGAGATGAAAAGGAAGCTATAAAGCAAATTGTAAAAAGAGTCAAAAATTCAAGCATTATGGCATGGAATAGAGCTGTTATAAAAGATGTAGAAGAATCAATAGATTGCGGAGTAGATGCAGTTGCAATATCAATATCAGTTTCTGATATTCATATAAAAAACAAGTTAAAAAAATCTAGAGAATGGGTATTAGAGAACATGGTTAAAACTGTAGAGTTTGCCAAGAAGAATGGATTATATGTTTCTGTAAATGGAGAAGATGCTTCAAGAGCCGATAGAGATTTCCTAGTAGAATTTATAAAAACTGCAAGAGAAGCAGGTGCAGATAGATTTAGATATTGTGATACTGTAGGAATAATGGAGCCTTTTAAAATATATGAAGATATAAAATATTTATATGATAAAACAAATTTTGATATAGAAATGCATACTCATAATGACTTTGGAATGGCAACAGCTAATGCTATAGCGGGAATAAGAGCAGGAGCTAATCATGTTGGGGTTACAGTGAATGGCCTTGGAGAAAGAGCTGGAAATGCAGCTTTAGAAGAGGTTATAATGGCTCTTATGATTGTATGCAAATATGAAGGAAATATTAAAACTAAGATGTTTAGAGAAATTTCAGAATATGTATCTCAAGCTTCAGGAAGATTTCTTCCATCTTGGAAGGCTATAGTTGGAGATAATATGTTTAAGCATGAATCAGGAATACATGCTGATGGGGCAATAAAAAATCCAAAGAATTATGAGGCCTTTGATCCTTCAATTGTAGGTTTAGAAAGGCAAATTGTTATTGGTAAGCATTCAGGAAAGGCTGCCATAATAAATAAATTTAAGGAATATGATATAGAACTTACTAGTGAGGATGCTGATAAAATCTTAGAAATGGTAAGGGCAACATCTGTAAGATTAAAGAGAAGCTTATTTGATAAAGAATTAGCCTTAATTTATAAGGGATACAAGTTACAAAAAGAAAATGAAATAAACTAAAGGGGGCAATTTAGATGGGAGATAATTTAGTATATAAAATATTGAAAAGTCACTTAGTAGAGGGAACAATTAAAACAGGAAAAGAAATTGGAATTAAAATAGATAGAACTTTAACTCAAGATTCAACAGGTACAATGGCATATCTACAATTAGAAGCTATGGGGATTGATAGAGTAAAGACTAAAAAGTCTGTTGCTTTCGTAGATCACAATATGCTTCAACAAGGTTTTGAAAATGCTGATGACCATAAGTTTATTCAAACAGTTGCTTCAAAGTATGGAGTATATTTTTCGAAACCAGGAAATGGTATATGTCATCAAGTATTTTTAGAGAGATTTTCAGTACCAGGAGAAACTTTAATAGGTTCAGACAGTCATACTCCAACAGCAGGGGGAGTTGGAATGATTGCAATTGGAGCAGGAGGTTTAGACGTAGCGTTGGCTATGGCTGGAAGAGCATATTATATAACTACTCCAAAGGTATGTAAAATAAATTTAGTTGGCAAATTAAAACCAATGGTAACAGCTAAAGATATTATTCTTGAAGTTTTAAGAAGATTAACAGTTAAAGGTGGGGTTTCAAGAGTATTTGAATATGGTGGTGAAGGAGTAAAATATCTTTCGGTTCCTCAAAGGGCAACAATAACTAATATGGGAGCAGAACTTGGAGCAACAACTTCAATATTCCCAAGTGATGAAAGAACTTTAGAATATTTTAAAGCTCAAGGAAGAGAAGAGGATTATGTAGAGTTTAAGCCAGATGAAGATGCAGTTTATGATGAGGAAATAACAATAAATCTAGATGAACTTAAGCCTTTAGCTGCAAAACCTCATAGTCCAGACAATGTTGAAGAAGTTGAAAAGATTGGCAAGATTAAAATACATCAAGTGGCAATAGGAAGCTGTACAAACTCTTCCTATGAAGACCTAATGAAGGTTGCAAAAATATTAAAGGGTAGAAAGGTTCATAAAGATGTTAGCTTAGTTATAGCTCCAGGCTCAAGACAAGTTATGGAAATGATAGCTAGAAATGGAGCTCTGGCTGATATAATAAGTGCAGGAGGAAGAATATTAGAAAACTCTTGTGGTCCATGTATTGGTATGGGACAAGCACCTGGGACTAATGAAATATCTTTAAGAACCTTTAATAGAAACTTTTATGGTAGAAGTGGAACCTTAACAGCTCAAGTTTATTTAGTAAGTCCAGAAACAGCTGCAGTTTCAGCTATTTATGGGGTTCTTACTGATCCGAGAGAATTAGATGTAGATTTAACAGTAGAAATGCCAGAGAGATTTTTAATAGATGATTCTATGATAATTCCTCCAGCAGAAAATGGAGCAGAAGTTGAAGTTGTTAGAGGACCTAATATTAAGCCTTTCCCAGTAAATAAGCCTCTAGGAGAGGCTATAGAAGGAAAAATATTAATTAAGGTTGGCGATAACATTACAACTGACCATATAATGCCTTCAAATTCAAAATTATTGCCATTTAGATCAAATATTCCTTATTTAGCAGAGTATTGCTTTAATACTGTAGATGAAGAATTCCCTAAGAGGGCAAAAGAAAATAATGGTGGAATAATAGTTGGTGGAAATAACTATGGTCAAGGTTCAAGTAGAGAACATGCGGCTTTAGCACCATTATATTTAGGGGTAAAAGCAGTAATAGCAAAATCTTTTGCTAGAATTCATAAAGCAAATTTAATTAATAATGGTATTATTCCGATGGAATTTGCAAATGAAGCTGATTATGAAGCTATTGATCTTTTAGATGAATTATTTATAGAAGATATACATGCAAATTTAGAAAAGGGAAAAGCAGAAGTAAAGAACCTAACTAAGAATTATAGTTTTGAAGTTAATGTTAATTTAACTGAAAAAGATATTAAGGTAATTAAAGCTGGAGGTAAGCTTAATTTAGTTCATAGTAAGTAAATTAAAAGTAATCAGTATAGAATATTTTAAAGATGGTGAGAGAATAATTATTAATAAGCTGTATTTTAAATTTTATATTTAGAATACAGCTTATTTATTTTTCTAAGTTATTTAAAAAGAACTATACATAATGTAAAATTTATCTAAGGGATTTAATGATGGGAGGAATATTTTAATGAAAAATACGTTTAAATTAATTATTTTGTTAGCTTTTATAATAATTTTAGGAGTTTTTGGCTTAAATAATAAAGAAACAGTTATAGAAAAAGAAGAAATTGAAAATAAATCAGAAGAAGAAATAGAGGATATTGAAAAAATAAGAGAAATTAACATAACTGCAGTAGGGGATTTTCTAATACATAAGGAAATATTAGAAACTCAATATTACCCTGAAACTGACAGTTATGATTTTAAAAATACAATTCAATATGTAAAAAAATATCTAGAAGAAGCAGACCTAACGATTGCTAATATGGAGGGAACTCTAGCTGGAGCTGAAAACTTTGGATATTCTGGTTATCCTTCTTTTAATGCACCAGATGAATTGGCTGATGCAATGAAGTGGGCAGGAATAGATGTTGTTAATAATATGAATAACCACTCTTTAGACAGAGATGTAAGGGGATTTTTTAGGACAAGAGAATTCTTAGAGAGTAAGGGTTTTGATGTTATAGGAACTAGGGGAAGCAGTTCAGAAAACAGATATATAATTAAGGATGTAAATGGAATAAAGGTTGGAATTATTTCCTACAGCTATACTATGATGGCAGAAGGAGGATTAAGAGGCTTAAACGGAATTCCAATATCAACTGAAGTTTATGATTTAATGAATACTTTTAGGGAAGATACTTTAGATTCAGACCTTCAAAATATGAAGGAGCAAATAGAAAAAATGAGGGCAGAGGGTGCAGAACTTGTAATATTCTATATGCACTGGGGAGATGAATATGCTTTAGAGCCAAATGAAACACAAATTAGGATAGCTCAATTTTTAACTGATGAAAAGGTTGATATAATATTTGCAACTCATCCACATTCTATTCAACCTATTGATATTCTAAAATCAAGCGATGGAAGCTTTGAAACTCCTGTTATATATTCAATGGGGAATTTTCTATCAAGTCAAAGAACGGAAAGAATACAAAACCCTTATACAGAAGATGGAGTAATAGTTTCAGTTAAGGTAATAAAAGATCTTAATACAAATGAAATCAAGGTTAATTATCCTACATACTTACCAACTTGGGTTAATTGGTATGAAAAGGATGGAAGGTTATTTTATGAGGTAGTGCCAGCTACAGTAAATGATGCAGAATACCTAACTGAAGAAGGAAAAACAAGAGTTGTAGAATCTTTTAATAGAACTAAAAGTATAATAGAAAGTTATAATGATAAAATAGTTTTAGAAGATAAT
>Ga0209537_1000843_pt1 | contig 36569 bp, 32 predicted proteins | sample BioPla4DNA1_FD_187698 | JGI IMG/M metagenome (GOLD analysis project Ga0209537, IMG submission 187698) | Biogas fermentation microbial communities from Germany - Plant 4 DNA1 (SPAdes) (version 2) | ecosystem: Engineered > Bioreactor > Anaerobic > Digestate | place: Bielefeld, North...
TTATAAAGGATTTTTTTTAAAAGTACAAGGCATAATTGACGTTTATGGCAAATTTCTTTTGATTACTTTTGTTTGCTCACTTTTTTGCTACTTGACAGTTAAAATTTATTTTTGTGCAACGTTAATGATAGTAGGTAGTAGGTAGTAGAAAAAGGTATAAATATGATCAACAGGGGGTGGAAGAATTGGGCAAAGATGTTCTTACTCAATCTGAAATTGATTCTTTGATTAGCGCTCTCAGCAGCGGGGGAATTACTGCAGAAGAGAAAGAAGAAGAAGAACTTTCCGAGTATCGAACTTATGACTTTCGCCGCCCCAGCAAATTTTCCAAGGAGCAGATCCGCACCCTGCAGTTTCTTCATGAAAACTATGCCAGGAGCCTGGCTAGTTTTCTTTCCGCATATCTCAGGGTTCCGGTTCAAATCCAGCTGGCTTCCGTAAGTCAGGTTACGTACGAAGAGTTTGTTTTTTCACTTCCTGTTCCCACTCTGGTCACAGTCTTTAAAATGGGCGACGATATGGGAAGCTCCCTGCTGGAAACCAATTCTTCCTTTGTTTTTCCAATTATAGATATTATTTTTGGCGGCACCGGACAGGTTCCCAAATATATCCGGGAATTTACGGATATTGAAATTAGTGTTATGAAACAGATCAATAGCCACCTGCTGGACAACCTCCGCTATTCCTGGGAGGATGTGGTTACATTAAATCCCCGGGTGGAAGCCATGGATGTTAACCCGCAGTTTAACCAGATGTTTGCCTCCACGGAAACAGTGATCCTTCTTACTTTCACTACTCACATCAAAGAGAATGAAGGATTGATTAATCTTTGTTTCCCCTATATTACCTTGGAAAAAATTATTCCCAGGCTGACTTCCCAGTACTGGTTTAAACAGGCAACACGGCAGTCTTCCCAGTTTTATGAAAAGGCCGTTCTGGAGCAGGTGGGGGAGATCGAGGTCGAACTGAGCGCAATTCTTGGCCGTACTACCGTTACACTGGATGATTTTCTGCACTTCCGGGAGGGAGATATTATTCAATTTTCCCAATCCGAGGGCGAAGACCTGGATATCCTCGTTGAAAATCAGCTTTTATTTAAAGGACAGCCGGGTGCAGTGGGCCAGCATCTGGCTATACAAATAACGGATTGGGTGAGAAAGGAGGAAGCGGAAAGTGGCGGATAATTTTTTAACACAGGATGAGATTAACGCTCTTCTGGGTATTAAAGATGAAGCTTTCTCAAGCCCTCAGGGTGAAAAAAATGTCCAGGGAAAGAGAAGCGACCCCGATCTTGCCGCGGATTTTTCGCCAAATCTGGAGCTGATTATGGATTTTCCCCTGACGCTTTCCGTCCAACTGGGGAAAAGCGTGAAAAATTTGAAAGAGACCAGGAAGATCGGCCCGGGAACTGTTCTCGAACTGGACCGGTTTATCAACGAGCCGGTCGATGTTCTCATTAATAATAAGCTTATCGCCCAGGGAGAAGTTGTTATCGTCGATGAGAATTTCGGCATTAAGATTACGCATATTATTAATCCAATCGAGCGGGTTCGCAAACTAGGATAAGAACTGAAGTTTTTATTTTATATTCTTATTGCGACATTTTACGCGGTTTTGCAGGATTTTATTTTTTTATGCCGAATTTTTCCTCAGATGCTGGTTTTTTGGTTTTATAGTTGAAATAGTAAAGACCATACGATTTCAGTAAAAGATGAAAACAATAACGCCGTGGAGGAATAGACAATGGAATTAAAGCCCGTGGAAAAAGATGTCTTATTGGAACTTAGCAATGTCTCCATGGGCTCTGCTGTAACGGCTCTTTTCAGTTTGCTGAAGAGGGTTGCCCGCCTCTCCCCTCCGGAAATTGAGGAAATGACAACTGCGGCTTTGCAGGAACGCTACAATAGTGGTGCGGTTCTGACGCGTGTCGATTTCAAGAACAGCCTTGAAGGGACCTGCTTCCTTTTGCTTAAGGAGCGGGATGCTGCCTTTCTGGCCGGTTTAATGCCGGAGGAAAGGGAAAGTACAGCTCAAGATGCGGGTGTTCCAGGGATGGAAGCCGTTGGCGAAGCCATGAGCATTCTCATGGGCTCTTATGCGGCTTCTCTGGCAACCTTTCTTGGTATTGCCCAGGTACCGGACACGTCAGTAGAACTCCTTGCTACAGCGGACAGGGATTTCGGTGCCCTTGGGTTTGCGGAGGAGGAGCGCTGGGTAATTTTTACTTTTCTTCTGGAGATTGAACCGGATGAGAGCATAAATCTAATACAGCTTTTTCCCCGCTTTTTTCTTCAGAATATTTTAACGACGTTGATGAAAGGGTTGGGGATAGATATAGACGATGAGGAGTCCACTGTTCAAAATGATTCAGCGAAAGAGGGCCCGCCTCCGGAATTGGAAGCACTTTTAAATCCGGAGGGAGACTTTGCCGCTCCGGCGGCAAATTTACCTTCACTGGATGATTTTTTAAACGAACTGGAAAAAGATACCCTGGCTGAAATCGGAAACATATCCCTGGGATCATCAGCAACAGCTCTATCCCAGCTGGTCGATCAGCGGGTGCAGATTACAACTCCAAAGCTTTCCCTGACGACGATGGAAAAACTTGGGGAACAGTACCCGCTTTCCAGCGTTATTGCCAGGATTAATTACCAGGAGGGGCTGCAGGGAGAAAGTATTCTTATCCTCAAAGAAGAAGATGCAGCGCTGATTGCCGGTTTAATGCTCGGGCTTCCCGCTGAGGATGCCCCCCGGACAGTTGGGGAGATGGAAATGAGCGCGGTCAGCGAGGCCATGAACCAGATGATGGGTTCTGCTGCTACGGCTATGTCCCAATTTTTAGACCGCAAGATCGATATTTCCCCGCCCCGTTTACTTCGTGCCGATCTTGACAAAGAAATAATACAGGTTAACCAAATAGATCCTTCGGAACCGGTTTTGCAAATATCTTTTCAGCTAACTATAGGCGATCTTCTGCAGAGCCGGCTGATTCAAATAATTCCTTTCCCATTTGCCAAGGAAATTTCCTCCTTTCTTTTACAGAATATGGCAGGGGACGACGGGGAGATCCAGGACTTTGGCTTGCCTGCCTATGACGCTGCTCCAGTTGCTCCCGCACCGGAAGGTTCCGGAGAAAGCTTAAGCGAAATGCAAAAAGATGCCCTGGCGGAAGTGGGAAATATTTCCCTCGGCGCTTCCGCTACGGCTCTATCCGAGTTAATCAACAAAAAAGTTAATATCACCGCGCCGCAGGTAACCCTGACAACCATGAAGGAGGTCAGCTTAAGCTATCCGGTTCCCTGCCTTGTTGTTATGGTCAATTATGTTAAGGGATTGGACGGAAATAATATCCTCATTATTAATCAAGAGGATGCACTGGTCATCATCGGTTTGATGATGGGGATGGAACCCCCCGAGCGGCCGCAGGAACTCAATGAACTGGAAATTTCCGCGATCAGTGAGGCCATGAACCAGATGATGGGTTCTGCTGCTACGGCTATGTCCGATTTTTTGGACCGCATGATCGATATTTCCCCACCGGAGATCCTTTATACGAAGCTTAACGATGAATCACAACTGGGCACTTTGCACTTTGATGAGAATATGCCCCTGGTACAGGTTGCTTTCCGGATGGAGGTGGAAGGCCTCATTGACAGCACTCTTTTGCAGCTGATACCTCTGGATTTTGCCAGTGAGATTACCTCTTTTCTTCTTTCTGCCTTTACCGGTCAAGAGGTGCCGGAGCATCCGGAGCCGGTCCAAGACCATGAAGTAAGCGAGGTTGACGAAACACCTGCGCCTCCTGATGAACCTGCCCGCGAAGAAGAGGAAGTTCCTATTTTTGCCGGGGAAGAACAGGCGGCGGTTGTGTCATTTCCCGGAGGGGCAGCAGCCAAACAGCTATCGGATGAGGAGTACGCCAAGCTAAACCTTATTAAAGATATTCCCCTGGAGATCCGGGCAGTACTGGGCAAGGCCAGAATGCCGTTGAAAAGAGTATTTTCCCTGCTGCCGGGAGAAATTATCGGCCTAAACCGGTTTTTAGGCGAACCTGTGGAGCTGTTTGCCCATGAACGGCTGGTAGCCACGGGAGAGGTGGTTCTGGTGAACGGTCAGTTTGGGGTTAAAATTACGGAGATAGTCCGTCCCAAGTATTAAAGTTTAGGAGTGAAAAAAATTGGCCAGTAATAATGAAGCTGTAGCGGAAGTTCAGATGGTAGCATTCAAGCTCGAAAAAGAAGAGTTTGCAGTGGATATTCATCAGGTGAGGGAAGTTTTGAAGATGACCCGGGTTACTCCCCTTCCCCAATCAGCCCATTATATTGAAGGGTTAATTAACCTACGGGGTGAGGTAATACCCGTTGTCGACCTTAGAAAGCGCTTTGAGCTTCCCGAGGGAGAAAGAAGCGAGCAGACGCGGATTATTATTGTGGAGATCCAGGACAGCAACGTGGGCTTGATTGTCGATTCGGTAACAGAAGTTTTGCGTTTTTCCTCTTCGGCGATCCAGCCTCCTCCGGCCAGAATTGCCGGTACCCGTACAGATCTTATTAAGGGAGTCGGCAAAGTGGAGGAGCGGCTGCTGATCATTCTCAATCTGGAGAGGATTCTGACGACAGAAGAAATTATATCTCTGGAAGAGGTCACGCTCAGCAAATAATCGAGCAATTGTTGGTTGTGCAAACAATCCGGCCCGGCAAGAAAGGGGGAGGGGTATGGAAGAGTATAGAGATCTTTTTCTGGCAGAAGCGCAGGAATATTTACAAAATATGACGGACTGCATGTTGGAGTTGGAGAAGGACCCAACTGCAACGGAAAACCTCACAGAGATGTTCAGGGCTGCCCACAGCTTAAAAGGAATGTCCGGTACCATGGGGTATGAGTTAATTATGAAGCTGACTCATGAGATGGAAAATCTTCTGGACAAGCTTCGCTCCGGAGAAATTTCCGTGGGGACAGACCTTGTAAACTTGCTGTTTGAGGCGGTTGATCTGGTCCAGGTAATGATTAACGACCTGGATAATCAGAAAAATTTTTCCTCCGATGTTCAGGCTCTGGAAAAGAAACTCCAGGGATGGTATGAAAGTGCCGGCAAGGAAGAATCCCGCCCTCTGGAAAAAGGGATTGACGGGGAAAACAGTCCGGAAGATCAGGAAACCGAACGGGATGCCGCGGCCAAAGATGCGTTTATTAAAGCTGAACTCAACGAATTTGAAAAGGAAATGCTTAAGGATGCTGCTTCCAGGGGCGAGAATTCCTATCACATTAATGTGTGGTTGCGGGAAGGTTCATTATTAAAATCCGTTCGCTCTTATATGGTCTATAAAGTGATCGAGAAGCATGGAGAGATCGTTAAAACATACCCGTCCATGCAGGCTATGGAGGAAGAAAAATTTGACCGGGATTTTTCTTTTTTGTTATTGGGAAAACCGGATCTTGATATTAATGAGCTGGAAAAAAGTATTAAAGGAATTGCAGAGGTTGAAAAAGTAATAATATCTTCCCTCTTCCTGGAAGACGGGAGCGAAAAAGCCGCACCCCCACTACAAGAAGCGCAAGGTACGGCCGGGGCAAATGCCCGGGAAAAAAGAAACGGCGACCAAGGCGGCGCGGTTTCATCGCAGGTTGCCAAAAAGGTGCAGCCTTCTTTAAACCGCTCCTCTGAAAAAACGGTCCGGGTAGAGACAGCGAAACTCGATGCCCTTGTCAATCTTGTGGGAGAATTGATTATTAACCGTACCAGAGTGCTGGAACTGGGAAAGCAATTTAAAAATGAAAATTTGGAAGCTTCGCTGGAGCAGCTGGAGCGGGTAACAACGGAACTTCAGAGCGCAGTTATGACCTTGCGCATGGTTCCCATCAAGCAGGTGTTTGATCGTTTCCCGCGGATGGTGCGGGATCTGAGCCAGGAGAGGGGAAAGGAAATAGAATTAATTATTTCCGGAGAGGAAACAGAACTGGATCGCACCATCGTGAACCAGATCGGGGATCCTCTGGTCCACTTGTTGCGGAATGCTGTTGACCACGGGATCGAGGATGAGGAAGAAAGAAAAAGAAAAGGGAAAAGACCGGTCGGGACAATACATCTGGAGGCGCATCACGAGGGGAGCCATGTTGTGGTGAGCGTGGAAGATGACGGCTCTGGTATTGACCCTGAAAAGGTGAAAGAAAAGGCTGTCCAGAAAAATATAATTACACGCGAAGAGGCCGAAGTAATGGAAGCCGATGAAGCAATCCGCTTGATTTTTCGCAGCGGCTTCAGCACATCTGCGGAAGTGACGGATATTTCAGGGCGGGGTGTGGGCATGGATGTGGTGAAAACATCCATAGAAGCTTTAAACGGTACTGTGGAAGTTAAAAGTGAGCAGGGAAAGGGATCTAAGTTTATTCTAAGATTGCCTTTGACCCTGGCGATTATCAGGACATTAATGGTGAGAGCCGGAGAAGAAGTATTTGCTATTCCTATTGAGGCGATCCGGGAGAATCTTTTTGTCGAACCTCACGAGATAAGAACCATACAGCAGGGCAAGGTTATTACGTTAAGGGAAGAGGTCCTGCCGCTTTACTGTTTAAAAGAAGAACTCGGCATGGGTTTTTTTGAGGAACAGGAGGTGTATCCCGTAGTGGTTGTTCAGGCAGGGGAGAAAAAAGCCGGCTTCATAGTCGATGAACTTATGGGGCAGCAGGAGGTTGTCATCAAATCCCTGAGCAGTTTTATTAATGATATCAAAGGGGTTGCCGGAGCAACAGTACTGGGAGACGGGAGGGTGACTCTTATTTTAGATATTGCCGGATTGCTTGAAGATGGGAGGGTTAATGTTGGGAAAGAGAATTTTAATCACTGATGATACTGCCTTTATGCGGATGACTTTACGCAATATTTTGGTAAAGAACGGGTATGAAATAGCCGGTGAAGCCGAGGATGGGGTGCAGGCCGTAGAACAGTATATGATCATCAAGCCCGATCTTGTGACCATGGATATTACCATGCCCAATATGGATGGTATTACGGCCATAAAAAAGATTATGGAAAAAGATCCGGACGCCAAAATTGTTGTGGTCAGCGCAATGGGCCAGAAAGCCTTGGTCATTGAAGCATTGAATTCAGGAGCAAAGGATTTTATCGTCAAACCGTTCCAGCCCGATCGAATTGTCGAAGCTCTGCAAAAAGTTATTGGTTAGCAAAAAAGAGCTTCAGGATTCGAGGTGACACTTTTTGCATGCATTTAAAATTGATGACAACATGCTTGATGCTTTAAAAGAGCTGGCCAATATTGGTATTGGGAACGCGGTGACTTCTCTTTCCCAGTTGTTAGGAGAAGAGAAGATTAATATGGTTATTCCCGTGGCTACACTGGTTCCTCTCCAGGATGCCCCGGAGTCGCTGGGGGAAGAGGAGATCCCCGTGGCAGGAGTATATATTAAAGCTGCGGGGGATGTTGATTTGACCGTTCTTTTTGTTCTCTCCCTGGACAGCGCGGCCAACCTTATTACAAATTTGATACCGGGGACAAAAGGGGGATTGGACCAGATGGGCATTTCGGTGCTTATCGAGGTTGGGAATATTCTGACGGGATCTTATTTAAATGCGGTTTCTCTGATGACGGGACTTAACCTTCTCCCGTCCCCTCCGCAAATTGCCGTGGATATGTCCGGTGCAATCATATCTACCGTAATGGCTGAAAATCAGCTCATTGACGATGAAGTGGTTCTCCTGCGGACGACGATCAGAACCATGGAAAGCCGGATAGATGGAAATATTCTCATTCTCCCCGATGGCGGTGCCTTGGAGAAAATATTTTCGATTTTAGGGCTCAGGTAATCATATGGAAGATAACACCATCAAAGTAAAAATTGCCGATCTGGCTGTTAAAAAAAATGAAGGAGTTATTGTGACAGTCGGCTTGGGTTCATGCGTGGGGATTGCCTTGTATGATTCTGTAAATAAGGTAGGTGGGCTGGCGCATATTCTTCTTGCCGACAGTAAGCTGCAAAACAAGAATGAGTCCTTTAATAAAGCAAAATTTGCAGATACAGCCATTCCCCTTTTGATCGGTAAAATGGAAAGTTTGGGTGCTGAAAGAAAAAACCTCCGGGCAAAGATTGCCGGAGGCAGCCAGCTTTTCAATTTTCAAAAAAAAGGTATCAGCATTGGAGAAAAAATATTGCTGCAGTCATCAGTAAGCTAAAAGAATTGGGAATACCAATTCTTGGACAGGATGTGGGAGGAAATTACGGGAGGACAATGCGGCTTTTTATCGATACGGGAAAGGTGTTGATTTCAACGGTCGGCAAAGGAGAAAAACAGCTTTAAAGCTCAGATTTGGGCTGTATGAAGACAGGAGCCTGACGCAGCTGAAAATACTAATCATACTTTTTATAAGTTGCCGGAAATCTTTTTGCTAAGATTAGGTGCTTTTTTTTTTCGTATAAACAAATGCAGTTTTACGTAAAAAAAACATAAATGCTGCATGCTAACGGAGATAAAAAATGAGAAAAAAAATAAAAGTACTTGTTGTAGACGATTCAGCCTTTATGCGCAAAGTTATCGGAGACATTATTCAAGGCGACGTTGAATTGGAACTGGTCGGAACGGCGCGAAACGGGGAAGATGCCCTACAGAAAAAAAATCTCTTAAAACCCGATGTTATGACCCTCGACGTGGAGATGCCGAAAATGGACGGACTGGAAACGCTGCGGCGATTAATGGAAACGGAACCCCTCCCCGTGATTATGGTGAGCAGCTATACGCAAAAGGGAAGCGAGATCACCTTGGAAGCCCTTTCTGCAGGTGCTGTAGACTTTGTCGCCAAACCTTCCCTTTTTAAAGGGGAGAGCACAAAAGAACTAAAAGTAATACTTCCCCGAAAGATTAAAGCTGCCGCGGGGGCGCGCCTTTATTCCGCCCCGGGGGCAAAGGAAAGCCGCGCCATGTACGATGCAGAAAGGGTTTTTCCCGAAGTTTAGGATAAACCTTATCTTAATTTTTCTGCAGGGAGGGCCGATCGCTGTGTCGTAGCCATAGGCGCCTCCACAGGCGGCCCTCGCGCTCTGGAAGATATTTTCCGCGGTTTGCCCGGGGACCTGCCGGCAGCAGTGATGGTAACGCAGCATATGCCTCCGGGTTTTACCGAATCCCTGGCGAAAAGGCTGGACAGGGTTTCAAAGCTGGAAGTAAGAGAAGCCCGCGGGGGGGAGAAGATTTTGCCGGGACAAGCTTATGTAGCTCCCGGAGGATACCACCTGGTCGTGGAAGGAGGACGAACATCTTTGAGCAGTGCTCCTCCTATACAGAACAATCGTTCAGGACCCCTCCACTGCAGTTATCAGCAGTATGCCCCTGGCGGCAATAAAAAAAGGTGCCGCCGATAAAATTGCTCCGCTGGATAAAATTGCCAGCAGCGTTATGCACCTGCTCAGCCGGGAACACGGGAAGGAGAGATAGCTTTGCCTCCGAATACTTGGGATTATGGTCTCTTTAAAGCTGCTTTTTACAAAAAAACCGGCCTGGACCTGGACAGGTACAAGGATAAACAGATGGAGCGGCGTATCAAGCAGTTTATGCAGAGGAAAAATAAGCCTGATTTTAGGCTTTTTTTCGACTATCTGTCCGGCTCGCCGCCGGCCATGAAGGCTTTTTTAAATTACCTGACCATCAATACTTCTGAATTCTTTCGCGACGAAAAAGTATATAAACATCTGCAGGAGGAAATCTTTGTCGAACTATTAAAAAAGGAACAAGGTGCGCTCAAGATTTGGAGTGCCGGCTGCTCCATCGGTGCGGAGCCTTATAGCGTGGCTATAGCAATGGACATGTTAAAAGCCCTTGACAGGGTTAAGATTATTGCCAGCGACATAGATGAACAGGCCTTACAGATAGCTGAAAAAGGGAGCTATTTCCTCAAGCAGCTTGGTAAAACCCGGAAAGAAATTATCCATAAATATTTTTTAGTTGAAGGGGAAGATTATCACATAATTCCTGAAATCAAAAGAACCGTTACTTTTAAACACCATAATCTTCTTACTGACCCTCCCTATCCGGATTGTCACATGATCCTTTGCCGCAATGTTTTTATTTATTTTAAACAGGAGACACAGGAGTTTCTCCTTGGGCGTTTTTCCGAAGTCCTGAAAAGGGGCGGTTTCCTGGTGATCGGTTCTGCGGAATATATCAACAACCCGGCCAGATTTGGGCTGACCAAGAGCTATAATACCATTTATCAAAAAGAATGACCTTTCTATTCCTTTTTTATGCCGGATGAAGATAAAAATAACATCTATATTTCTGACATTTTCACATAAAATATTAAAGCCTTCGCGAATACTGTTAAGGGAGTTGAGGGTTTATGCCTCGTCGTAGACGTCCCGGTGTAATGTCCGAAGCTCTCAAATACGAGCTGGCAGAAGAACTGGGTATTGGCGAAACAGTCCGCAGGGAAGGATTTGGAGAAGTTACCTCCCGAAATTGCGGAAACTTGGTAAGAAAGGCCATCGAAAGGGCGGAACGGACAGTCTCCTCTCCAAGACGTTAGCGGAGGCAGGGTATACCTTTAAAGGTATACCCTTTACTATACTTAAGTCAGTTTAATTTACTCGCAAAAAGGATTTTATAAAATGATGCAGAATACTTCAAGGAAGCCTTACTCCGGTCTGGAACAGCTTGAAACTTTCGGATTTTTAACGGGCCGGTGATCTATGGTATTGGGTTCGGAGGGAAAAAATATATGGAAGAGCTGAAGACTGTCAGAGATGTTAAAAACTTTAAGGTACAAGAGGGACGAGTATTTAACAGCGCAACCCATGAAGAAATAATTAAGGGGGCAACTTCCGACCTTTATTTTGTACGCACCCGGGAACTTTTATCTCATGCCGGCCGAGAAAATACTCCCGTGGTGGCGGAAATTTTTACCACCAGGTCCGGTATACTCTGCGGAACCGAAGAGGCTGTTCGTTTGCTGCAGGGGAAGAAGGTTTCCCTCTGGGCCGTGCCCGAAGGAGAGGAAATAAAGGCCAAGGAAGTTGTTATGCGCATTGACGGCCCCTATGATGAATTTGCCATGTACGAGACAGCGCTCCTTGGAATACTGGCCAGTTCAAGCGGGTGGGCTACGGCAGCTTGGGAGTGTAAAAAAGCCGCCGGGCAAAAACCCGTTTATTGTTTTGGGGCGCGCCATCTCCATCCGGCTGTTGCGCCCGTGATGGAGAGGGCGTCTATTATCGGGGGTGCGGATAATTGCAGTTGTATTCTTGGAGCTAAACTTCTCGGCAGGGAGCCGATCGGGACCGTTCCCCATGCTGCGGTTCTTATCATGGGAGATACGGTAAAGACGGCTCTTCTTTATGACCAGGTGATGCCTGAAGGTTCGCCGCGCATAATTTTAGTGGATACGTTTAAGGATGAAGCTGAGGAAACCCTCAGGGTAGCGGAAGCCTTAGGGGACCGGCTGGATGGCGTGAGGCTGGATACTCCCGGGGAAAGGGGCGGCGTTACCCAGGGCCTGGTTCAGGAAATCAGGGCTCGCCTTGATCAAAAAGGTTTTCACAAGGTGAAAATTTTTGTTTCGGGAGGTGTAAACCCGGAACGAATTGCCGCTTTGTCCGCAGCCGGTGCTGATGCCTTTGGTGTCGGCAGTTATATTTCTTCAGCCCATCCTATTGATATGACAATGGATTTGAAAGTAATAGACGGCCGTCCTTTGGCCAAGAGAGGCCGTATACCCGGGATTACCCCCAACCCGCGGCTGGTGCGTTATTATTAAAATGGGTCTTGAATTATTGTCTCATGCTAAAATCAACCTGACCCTGGAGGTCCTTTACCGGCGACCCGACGGTTTTCACCAGATAGAAACCGTTTTGCAGGAACTTGAGCTTGCCGACAGCCTTTACCTTGAGGAGCTGCCGGACGGGAGAATCGAGCTTTTTTGTGATCATCCCCTCCTGCCTGCGGATCAGGGAAACCTTGCCTTTAAAGCTGCTGTCTGCTTTCAGGAATATGCCCCCGGGCGAGGAGTTCAAATAAGACTCCATAAAAGGATCCCCATAGCCGCCGGACTTGGCGGCGGAAGCAGCAATGCGGCCGCTGTTTTAAAGGGTCTGCAAATTCTCTGGGGCGTACCCTTGAAGAAAGAATTGCTTTTCAAGATGGCCGCGGATTTGGGCTCTGATGTTTCATTTTTTTTGTGCGGCGGGACAGCCCTGGCCACGGGCCGGGGTGAACAAATAAGGCCTCTGCCTCCGCTTCCGCGGGCAAAGGTTTTGCTGGTATCTCCGGCAAATCTTATGCTTTCCGCGGGCCGGGTTTACGGCGCTCTGGTTCCGGGTAAACAAGCTGGGAAGAATAAAACAAGGGAACTTGTCAAGGCTTTGGAAGAGGAAAGGGAGGAAAGCCTGCTTTCTCGATTGCCGGATTTGCTGATCAATGACCTGGAAGAAGCAGCTTTTTCTCTTGATCATAAAATTTTGCTTTTAAAAGAGAAATTAAGAAAAAATTATGGTTTCACTGCCCTGCTGTCAGGAAGCGGGCCGACCGTTTTCGCCCTTTCATACGATGAAGAGAAGCTTGCAGAGGCTTGCCGGGAGCTGGCGGACAAAGGTTACAGTACCATTTTAACGGAGACTAAAGGAACTTCTTAGATGTTGAAAGCATATAATGCACGGCAACAAAAAAGGCGTGATGCAAATGTTTGATTGTGTGATTCTGGCCGGTGGGGAAAAAAATGAACTGGTCCGTCAGGAAGGGGTTGCCAATAAGGCACTTTTAAAAATAGGCGGGAAGGAAATGGTCCGTACCGTTCTGGATGTTTTCCGGCAGATAGACGAGATCAACAAGATCGTTCTGGTGGGGCCGGAAAAAGAATTATCGTTTTTAAAGGGGGAGTACCCCGTGGAGATCCTTCCCGAGAGCAATTCGCTGATGGGCAACCTGGTCCTGGCCGCCAGGTTTTTGGGGACGAAAAATTACCTGCTGATCAGCTCCTCAGATACTCCCCTGTTATCTACCGCTTCAGTCACGGATTTTATCCGGCAGTGCCTTCCTTTAGATTATGATTTTTATTATCCTATTGTTGCCAAGGAAGAAAGCGAGAAGATGTTTCCGGGGGAAAAACGGACATTTATTATTCTGAAGGAGGGCACTTTTACAGGAGGAAACCTTTTTCTGGTTAACCCCGCTCATATCGAGCCTTTAGCTCCCAGTGTAGAAAAATTTTTAGAATGCAGGAAAAACCCTGTTAAGATGGCTTCCCTTCTGGGGACAGGGTTTGTTTTCGGCTTGCTGATGAAGCGTTTATCTCTTTCCCAACTGGAAGAACGGGCTTCAAACCTATTGCAGATCAAAGCCAAGGCGGTGATCAGCTCCTACCCGGAAATAGGTTTTGATGTGGATAAGCCTTCGGATTTGGAAATAATTCGCCGAAAAATGTATGCTTTAAACAAGGGGGGAGGAGAATAAGATGGAAAAACCCTGGGCTGTAATTTTAGCCGCAGGGGCGGGAACGCGCATGAACTCTTCGTTGCCTAAAGTCCTGCACCGCTTATGCGGCAAACCTCTTTTATGGCATGTTTTGGCAGCCGCGCAGGAGGTAACGGACAAACAGGTTATTGTTACCGGTTTTGGTGAAGAACAGGTAAGGGACTATTTTGGGGAAAAATATCTTTATGTCCGACAGGATCGGCAGTTGGGAACGGGACATGCCCTGCAAAAAGCATTGCCTTACCTTCCGGACCAGGGGGAAGTTCTGGTGCTTTGCGGCGATACTCCCCTGCTGGAAGGAACAACTTTAGGCGGGCTCATTACCCATCACCGTAAGAACAAGGCCGCGGCGACAGTTCTTACCGCGGTTTTGGAAGACCCTGCAGGATACGGCCGGGTTATCCGGGATCCCTCCGGCAGGGTAGAAAAAATTGTCGAAGAGCTGGATGCGGACGAGAAACAAAAGGCTGTGCGGGAAATAAATACGGGCAGCTATTGTTTTGATCTGGGCCCGTTAAAAAAGCTGCTTCCCAATTTGCCCATTAATTCTCAAAAAGGGGAATACTACCTGACAGACTTGATCCCCATGCTGCTGGGAGCGGGGTTGCAGGTAGAAGGCTACCGAGCCGGGGAGCCAAGCTTTGCCCTGGGAATAAATGATCATGTCCAGCTGTCCGAGGCAGCAGCGGTGATGCGGAGGAGGATTAATGAAAAACTGATGCGCTCCGGCGTGGCCATGATTGATCCGGCTTCCGTGTATATTGATGCAGGCGTGGAAGTGGCCAGGGACACAGTTATATACCCGCAGACAATTCTTGAAGGGGAGACGAAAGTTGGAGAAGGATGCCGTCTCGGGCCGGGCTCACATCTGGTGGACACCGTGGTGGAATCCGGTGTGGTCTGCAGACAGTCCGTTGTCATGGAAAGCCGGCTTTCTGAGGGCGCTCAGGTCGGCCCCTTCGCCAATATCCGCCCGGGGAGCCTAATTGGTCCCGGGGTAAAAATAGGGGATTTTGTCGAAGTAAAAAACAGCAGTATCGGCCGGGGAAGCAAGGTTCCCCATCTCAGTTATGTGGGGGACGCAAATATAGGATCAGGTGTAAACATGGGTGCCGGTTGTATTGTCGTCAATTACGACGGGAAAAAGAAACACCGGACTGTGATTGAAGAAGGGGCATTTATCGGTTGTAACAGTAACCTGGTGGCTCCCCTGACGGTTGGCAAGGGCGCTTTTATCGGTGCCGGGTCAACTATCACCAGAAATGTGCCGGCTGATGCTCTTTCTATTTCCCGCAGCAGGCAGGAGAACAGGGACGGCCTTGCCAGGAAATTCCTTGGAAATAAAGAAGAGAAATAGCAGGAAAAAATGAACTTTGTAGAGAAATCAAACCTTTTGGTGATCTTCTCCAAAAAAGATGTGGGAGAACCATTATTAGGAGGATAAGCCTTGGCGTCGAAAAAAGGAATAAAAATTTTTACAGGAACCTCAAACAGAGATCTTGCTGAGAATGTTGCTGCATTTATCGGTATTCCCCTGGGACTTTCCGAAATAACCCGGTTCAGCGATGGAGAAACCGCTGTTTCTATCGGGGAAAGCGTTCGGGGAAAGGATGTTTTTGTTATACAGTCCCTCTGTAATCCTGTTAATGATCATCTTTTGGAGCTGCTTATTTTTATTGATGCCCTTAAGAGGGCATCTGCCGGGAGAATTAACGCGGTTATCCCTTATTACGGTTATGCCCGCCAAGATCGGAAAATGAAAGCCCGCGACCCTATTACGGCTAAGCTGGTTGCTGATTTAATTTCCCGGGCCGGAGCGGAAAGGGTCATGTGCATGGATCTTCACGCAGGGCAGATCCAGGGGTTTTTTGACATCCCGGTGGATCACCTCCTGGGTATCCCTATACTGGCCCGTTACATGAAAAAAAAGGAGATCCAGAAGGGCGTGGTCGTTGCTCCGGATCTGGGAGGAGTAACCAGGGCCCGGGATCTGGCAGCCCGGCTCGGTATGCCTCTGGCAATTATCGATAAAAGGCGACCCGCACCCAATGAGGCTGAAGTGATGAATATTATCGGCGATGTGGAGGGAAGGGAAGCGATCATGATCGACGATCTGATCGACACCGGGGGAACTATTGTCCAGGGGGCGGAAGAACTGCTGAAAAGGGGTGCCATCTCAGTCTATGCCTGCTGTACACACCCTGTCCTTTCCGGACCGGCGAAAACGCGGATTCAAAATTCTGAGATCCGGGAGCTGGTTGTCACCGATACCATCCCTTTGCGAAATTCTCTTAAAATGGAAAAGATTACCGTGCTGTCCGTGGCAGGCCTGATCGGCGATGCTATCAAGCGCGTACATGGAGAAATGTCGGTAAGCGAACTGTTTGAATAGGTAGTGGGTAGTAGGTAGTGGGTAGTGGGTAGTAGGTAGTAGGTAGTAGGTAGGCGGCGGAATCGTCTCGCGTAACTGCTCGGAAGATGAAGCGCCGGATCTGCCAATTTAGAGGAGGTGTTTTACCCGGCCCGGAGCCGGGCGTCTATGGAACGAGTAAAAATTGAAGCATTGCCTAGAATTAAAGAGTCGAAGGGAAGTAAAAAAAAGCTGAGGGAAAAGGGGTATGTCCCCGCTGTAATCTACGGCCGTAAAGCTGATGCTGTATCAGTATTCTTAAGTGGGCAATCTCTGAGGAAGGTTCTTGCTGCTTCAGCTGGTAGCAACGTTATCCTGGACCTTCAGATAAAGGGAGGAAATGGGTCATCCGTTGAGACGGTGATGATCAAAGATTTGCACAGGCATCCGGTGCAGAAAGATTTACTTCTGCATGTTGACTTCCTCCGTATTTCTCTGGATGAAAAGCTGGAGGTGTCAGTGCCGCTGAATTTTATCGGAGAGCCGGAAGGTATTAAAGACGGCGGGGTTTTCCAAATCCAGCTCAGGGAGATTGCGGTCAAATGTCTTCCAAGCGATATTCCCAATTTTATTGATGTCCCTGTTGAAGAAATGAAAGTTGGCGATGTCCTTACAGTTGCTTCTTTAAATCTGCCTGAAGGGGTGGAGCTGGTAGAAGAAGCCGATATGATTATTGCCTCGGTGATAACTTCCCAAGTGGAAGAAGTGCCCGCGGAAGCGGAAGATGCCGGTGAAGCAGCTGAACAGCCGGAAAAAGAAGGAGAAGAATAATCTTACAGTCACTGCCAGGGCAGAGGCCGCCGGTCGGAAAAAACGGCAATGGAGGTTTATCCATGTTTTTATTGGTCGGTCTGGGGAATCCGGGTCCAGAATATGTGTATACCCGGCACAATGCCGGTTTTCTGGTTATTGATGAGCTGGCCTCCCGGTGCGGAAGCAGCCTGAATAACGTTGGGTTTGAAGCCTGTTATGTCCGGACTGCCCTGGCAGGGACGAGCTTGATACTGGCCAAGCCCCTGACATTTATGAATAGAAGCGGCGTCGCAGTAGCCGGACTCCTTCGCTATTTTTCCATTGCCCGGGAAAATTTGCTCATCATTTACGATGATATGGATCTTCCCACGGGGAAAATACGCCTACGCCCCGCCGGCGGAAGCGGAGGGCACAAGGGGGTTAGCTCGATTATTGCCCATCTCGGAAGTGAACGATTTCCCCGCCTGCGTCTTGGTATCGGAAGGAACGAAGGGCAGGAAAGCACGGAAGTCAGGGAGCAGCAGGTTATTTCTTATGTTCTTTCTCCCTTTAAACCGGATGAAAAGCCTTTAATTCTGAAGGCCGTGCGCGCTGCGGCAGATGCTGCGGAGATTTTTATCCATAAAGGTATTGGGGAAGCCATGAACAGATTTAATGGCAAAAATCCCTGAAAAGAAGGGGCTGCAAAGGAGCCTCTTTTTTTTGTCTTTTCGGCGACCAACCGGTATAATTTTCTTCAGCCGCTGCCAGAATATATTATACAGGTGCCGCACGAATGCTCTCCAAGCCGGGTACGCATAAGGGGTGCAAAGATTGAAAGTTACTTATATCTGTGATATTTGCGGGCTTCCCCAGGAAACTGTGGAGATTAAGGAAGTTGACCCTGAAAAATTGGGGCTAAATGCGTTGACGCTCCAGGAGAAGGAAGATATAATTAAGTATAATGAGAAACAGGGTTTGCTTCTGTATACAATTTGCTCTCATTGCTTTTCCGATAAAATTTTTCCGGAAGGGGAAGAGAGTTCTGTTTTTTGATTGTGAAAAAAAACACATATTGCAGGAAATTTAACCTCGTCCACCAGTTTGTTTCGCTGGAGGATTTATTTTTACAGGGGAGGTTTTTTGAATATTGCCTCATTACTTGCTAAAAAAATGGCATGACGATCCTTCTTTCCTCGCTTTGCAAAAATCCCTTTCCGGCCCCAGCGTTCGATTGGTAACGGGGATGGAAGGATCGCAGCGAAGTTTTTTTATTGCTGCCCTCTACGCTTCCTCGCCTTCTGCCTCGCTGGTGCTCACTGCAGATATGTCCCGTGCTGAAAAAATTTATGAGGAAATCAGCGGCTTTCTTCCCGCAGGGGAAACTTTTCTTTTTCCGGCAAGGGATTTTTTTTATGCCGGAGAAATTCTGACCACAAGCAAGGAGATTCCCCAACAGCGGATTAAAGTTCTGGAAAGGTTGGCTTTGGGGAAAAAAATTCTTGTTGTCGCGCCTGTTGCTGCTTTGCTCGGCAAACTGCTTCCGGCCAAGATCTGGAAGGCAAGCTTTATTAAACTTCAGCCGGATATTAGGATAGAGCGGGAAGCTTTCTTACAAAAATTAGTTGAAATGGGCTATGAAAGATGCGACCTGGTGGAAACTGAAGGTTCTTTTGGGGTCAGGGGAGATATTGTAGATATTTTCCCTTACCACACACCATGGCCGGTACGCATCTCCTTTTTTGATGAGGAAGTGGAATCCCTGCGCTATTTTGATCCTGAGAGCCAGCGGTCCCTGGAGCTTATTTCCGGATTAACCGTTTTCCCCGCACAGGAAGTTATTTTAACTTCCGAGGCGATAAATAGAGGGAAAGCGGCTTTGTTGAAAGAGTTTGGGGAAATTGCCGCGCAATTGCAGGGAAAGGGGCAGGAAGAAGCTGCCGACAGGCTGAGGGCCAGGGTGGAGGAACGGTTTGTAAAACTGGAAAATGAAGGGCAGTGCGAGGGACTGGAACAATATATTTCTTATTTTTATCCTGAGACTGCCGGACTTTTAGATTATTTTCCCGAGGAAGGGACGCTTTTCTGGGACGAGCCGGACAGTACCCTTGCCGCGGCGGAGTCGCTGCAGAAAGAAATTCACGAATACCGGGCCGGGCTGCTCCTCCAGGGGGAAATATTGCCCGGACAGGTGGAAGTGTCCCTGGATATAAAAGAGATTTTTGAAAACGCGGCTTTAAATATTCTGGCTTTAACTACTTTTTCCCGCAGACTTCCGCTGGTAAGGGTTACAGGTACTGTCAATATTCCGGCGCGGCCGGTACCTTCCTTTATGGGGCGCCTGGAGCTGTTCAAGGAAGAGGTCAGGGGCTGGTGGGACGAAGGATACGAAATATTTATCATGTGCGAAGGGGAAGAACGGGCGAAAGAGATAGAGAGGCTGCTGAAAGATCACGATTTTCCCGTGTGTTTTGCCGGAAAGCGCGGGGAGGACCTGCTTAAACTGGCGACAACGGAAATGGAGGCCGCGCTGGAGCAAAATCCGGAACAAAAGCAGAAGGAGAAGAAAAAACGCTTATCTGTAGTTTTACCCCGGGAAAGGGCTAGGTTGCAGCGCCGGGTGGACAAACGCCTGATGATCATTAAAGGAAACCTGGAAAGGGGGTTTCTCTTCCCTTCTCTGAACCTGGTCGTCCTGGTAGACAAGGAGATCATTCCCGGCCGCAGAAAGCAGAAAACCTGGACCAGAACCAGGGGGAAGGGCGCGCTGAGGGATTTTCAGGAACTGAAGACAGGGGACCTGGTTGTCCATGAGCAGCACGGGATAGGGCGTTATATGGGCATGCGCACCCTGGATGTGGATGGAGTAACCAGGGATTACCTTTATATCAAATATGCCGGGGAAGACAGGCTTTACCTTCCCGTTGAGCAGATGGATCTCCTCCAGCGCTATACCGGAGGAGAGGGAAGCGCGCCGCGGATTCATTCCCTGGGAGGCCAGGAATGGGCCAGGGTAAAAAACAGAGTCAAGGCGTCGGTGCAGGAACTGGCCAGAGAACTTCTTTCCCTTTATGCTGCCCGGGAAGCAACAAAGGGTTTTGCTTTTTCCCCTGATCATGTCTGGCAAAAAGATTTCGAAGACCGCTTTCCTTATGAAGAAACGCCGGATCAGCTGCGCGCTATCGAAGAAGTAAAGCGGGATATGGAAAAACCCATCCCCATGGACCGGCTTCTCTGCGGCGATGTGGGGTACGGGAAAACGGAGGTGGCCTTGCGCGCGGCTTTTAAAGCGGTCATGGACGGGAAGCAGGTGGCTTTTCTCGTCCCGACGACAATACTTGCCCAACAGCATTACGAGAATTTTATGGAGCGTTTCAAGGGGTTCCCCGTCAAGATTGACCTGCTGAGCCGGTTTCGCAGCCCCAAAGAGCAAAGGGAGGTTATTAAAGCCTTAAAAGCAGGCGTTGTCGACATAGTTATCGGGACTCACCGCCTCATCTCCAAAGATATCTCCTTCCATGATTTGGGCCTTCTCATTATTGACGAAGAGCACCGTTTCGGCGTTCGTCAAAAGGAAAAATTGAAGATGATGCGCCAGGATGTGGATGTTCTCAGCATGACCGCCACTCCAATCCCCAGGACTATGCATATGGCTCTTTCCGGAGCCAGGGATCTCAGCGTTATCGATACCCCGCCGGAAAACCGCTATCCGGTGCAAACATACGTTGTAGAATACTCTCACAATATGATTAAAGAAGCGATTCAGCGGGAGCTTAACCGGGGAGGGCAGGTCTATTTTATTTACAACCGTATCCAGACCATTGAGAAATGGGCCCAGAAACTTCAGGAACTTCTTCCTGAAGCCCGCATCGCCGTTGGACACGGACAGATGCCCGAGCATAAGCTGGAAAAGATCATGCACGAATTTATGCAGGGAAAATACGATATCCTGCTCTGTACGACCATTGTGGAAGCCGGGTTGGATATACCCAATGTAAATACCATGGTGGTCTATGACGCCGACTTTTTCGGACTGGCCCAATTGTACCAGCTGCGCGGGCGGGTAGGGCGTTCCAACAGGCTGGCATATTGCTACCTTACCTACCGCAAAGATAAAGTTATGACCGAGGACGCGGTTAAAAGGCTGCAGGCTATCAAGGAGTTTACCCAGCTGGGATCCGGTTTTAAGATTGCCCTGCGGGATATGGAGATAAGGGGCGCGGGAAATATCCTCGGGCCGGAGCAGCACGGGTTTATGATGGCTGTGGGTTATGAACTGTATTGTTCTCTTCTGGAACAGGCTATTGAAACCATGAAGGGGAAAAGCGAGCCCGTGACAGTCAAGGAGGCGGCACCGCGCATCGATCTTCAGGTCAATGCATTCCTGCCTTCATCCTATGTGCCCAATCAACAGCAAAAAATCGAGCTTTACCGGCGTATTGCCACGCTGGAAAGTAAAGAAGAATTAAAAGATATGATCAGCGAGTTAAGGGATCGCTACGGCCGTCTGCAGCCTCCGGTGGAAAACCTGATCCTGGTTATGCGCCTCAAGCAGCTTGCCCGGGAAAAAGGCATTGACAGCATTGAGCAGCAAAAGGAGCAGACCCTCGTCCGCTTTCGAGCAGATAAAAACATCGAGACCAAACAGCTCTGGGGGCTGGTCAGCCGCTACCGCCGCAATATTTCTCTCCATGCAGGAAAACAAATCTCGCTGCGCTTGAAATCTCTTCCCCGGGAGGAAAAGCAATACCTCAAGTTTATCATCAAGGTTTTGGAGGAAGTAAGTTGAAACTTAAATCAAGTTTTCCGGTATAATTTCCGCTGCTGTGGATTAGTTTTTTCCCGCTCCCTTATTTCGTTCTTAAACGGGTATGGTTAATAAATATTTTAAAATTTCTGTCTACCCGCAAATGTTATGAAATTGAGACAATTTAGAAAGGAGCGCTTTGCGTGCCTTTTTTTGCGCTTCCGGGCTTTACCAGCCTTACAATCAGCCGATAAATATTTTAGGGAAATGCTGCCGCATGCTTTAAAAATGCGGAAGAAGTTAAGGTCTTTCATGAACGGTGCGTAGAAGGAGGTGAGTAAATGGCTGAAACACTGCACCGCAGGACATTGCAAATTATTCTTTTCATCCTGGCACTTTTTTTTCTTCAGGGATTTTTGCTTCCCCGGGCAGTTCAAGCCCAGGCAACTGTCAGCATTGACTCTATCAGCGATGCCAAAGTCAACAGCACGGTGGAGGTAGCTGTGAGCATTACAAATCCCTCCGGGGCAGCCGGGTTTCAGTTTGACCTCGAATACGATCCGCAGATTGTGGAGGCCATCGATGTGACTGCCGGGAACGTGCTGCCGCCAGGGATATTTACGAAAAACTTGAAAGATGCTGCAAACGGCAGGATCAGGGTTGTAGGGGGCAGTTTTGATGAAATTAAGGAAAACGGTGTCCTGTGCCGCATTGCTTTTCAGGTCAAATCGTCCGGGAGCACAACCCTTGAGCTGAAAGATCTGGTGCTCGTTAATACTTTTGCCGATAAAATTAGCAGCAATAATGTTTCCGGAACAATTTCTACGGGCGGAAGCGGCTCTCCCTCAGGAGGGTCTTCATCTCCTTCGGGTGGAAACGGCTCTCCCTCAGGAGGGTCTTCATCGGGCAATGTGAGCATCAGCACAGCATCTACCCTTCCTTATGCCTATAGGGGCACCTATTACAGCTGTTCACTTGCAGCAACCGGCGGAACGGGCAACAACTATACCTGGGAAAGAAAAAGCGGAAGCCTGCCGCCGGGGTTGACCCTGGGCAGCAGCGGGATCATTTCCGGCACGCCGGGAAGCGTCGGGAAATATGATTTTACCCTCAGGGTGACCAATAATGGCGAGTGGGCGGAAAAAGCCTTTACCCTTTGGGTTATTGATGAGAATTACCAGGTGCCCTATCTTTACGATGGCTCCGGGAGCGCTTACGGGTACTACGACCGGGTTACATTTAAAAGTTTGAGGATAACCCAGGGAAGCATGGAAGTGATTCTTGGCCCTGAGAATATGCCCTATACGATGGTTATAGACAGCAGTATCAACTCGATAAATTTACTGGTCAGTTTAAATGCCTCGGGGGATACCCTTTATATCAACAATACCAGGCATTCCCCCTCTATTGTAAAATCAATTCCCCTGACTTCCGGTACAAATGAGATCTCATTTTATGTGAACTCCTCCGGGAAGTCTTCAGATAAATATTTTCTTACTGTTTATAAAATGCCGGGACGGAGGTGAGCTGGATGCAGGCAAAAAAAGTAAAAGGTGTGCACAGCAGCAGGATGCTTGGTCTAATCCTGACCCTCGTATTATTTTTTTCCGTAGCAGCATTTCCGGAGACCGGGAATTGTGCTGAAAATTCTGTGGAGATCGAAACAGCGGTTTTGGAGGAAAGGGAAAACAATTCGGTTACAGCTGGCATATCCCTTTACAAAAATCCGGGAGACCTGGTAGCGGGGCAGCTGGAGCTTGCTTATGACCCTGCGTTTTTTACCGCCAAGGATATCGCCGCGGGGATACTGCTGGAAGGTGTTTTATTAGAGTCAAATTTGCAGGAGGCGGGGGTTATTAAAATTGCCTGGGTTGATCCTGTTGGAGCCGGCAAAAAGGGCGCTGACGGACTTTTACTTAAGATAACTTTTCTGGGAGAAAAGGAACAACCCTTAACGTTACATTTTACTAAAGTAGAGCTGATTAGGGCTGACGGAAACCTTATTCCCTTCAGGATTATTAAAGGGGAGGAGCCGGCAAACGGAGAGCTTGCAGGTGAAATACATCTGCAGATCGGCAGCGCCGAAGCACTGGTGAACGGAAGCCAGGTGACCCTTAACGCCGCACCTTTTCTTAAGGAAGGGCGGACCATGGTCCCGGTCCGGTTTGTCGGCGAGCACTTCGGGGCAAAGGTATCCTGGCTGCAGGAGACAAATCAGGTCAGGATCGAAGATAACCGGCAGGTTATTTTGCTTACTATCAATACTCCTTCCGCGCTGGTGAACGGGGTTGAAGAAGAGCTTGACTGTGCCGCGGTCATCGTAAATGGCACGACCTTTGTGCCCCTGCGCTTTGTTGGTACCATCCTGGGAGCTGATACTTTGTGGGATGGGGCAACACAAAGCATCGAGATAATACGTTAGGAATTTTTGTGGAGGAAAGTTCAGTATTTTAGGAGGACCCCTATGAAAAAGTATTTCAGACAGCTGCTCATTTTTTCAATGGTGCTGTTGGTAACAAGCGCGTTGATTTTTCCTGCTGCAACCTTGGCGGGAGCGGGCATCAGGGTGAAAATCAACGAGAAATTTCTTTCCTTGCCGCAGCCGCCGGTCCGCGTTGGTGAAACCACCTTCCTCCCTTTCCGGCCCATCTATGAATTTCTGGGCGCATCCATCTACTGGGATAAAAAAACCAACACGGTTTCCGCTTCCAGGGGCAGCATTAAGGTTGAGCTGCAGCTGGATAACGGGATCGCCATAGTCAACGATAAAAAAGTTATTTTAAACGTGGCGCCCCGCCTTATTAACGGAACAACCATGGTTCCCGCATGGTTTTTTGCCGAAAGCCTGGGCGCGCAGGTTGATTGGGATGCCCGGCAGCAGGTGGTCAATATATCCCTGGCTTCGGTCAGCGGGATTGCCCTGGAGACGAGGGAGCTGATTTTGGAACAGGGTGAAGCAGAGACGATTGCCGCTGAAGTGTTTCCGGAAAATGCCGTTAATAAGAATATTGTATGGAGTTCCACTTTTCCTTCCGTTGCCGGAGTGTCCAAATCAAGCGATACTGAAGCAGTTGTCTCCGCCGTTAACCCGGGGACTGCCATTATTATTGCCGCCACAGAGGAGGGCAATTTTGTGGATACCTGCAAGGTAACGGTAAAACAGGCCCATATTCCTGTAACGGGGATTTCCTTTAATACCTCTACCTTGACGCTGGTGGCAGGGGGGAGGCCTGCGGTTTTAACCGCGTATATAAGCCCGGAAACAGCCACAAACAAAAATATTACCTGGAAATCCAGCAACGCGGGCGTTGCATCGGTGCATAAAAATGCCGTCGGGCGGGGGGTTGTGGCTCCCCTGAAGGAAGGAAACACAGTCATTACCGCCACTACGGAGGAAGGTGAATATGTTGCCGTGTGTACTGTAACTGTTCTGCCTAACTGAAAAGAATTTTGCAACGAGCTGATTATGAAATTACTTGAGCTTCAGCTTTAAATATTTTATTGAGGAGGATGTTGTAGCTGTATGGATAAAAAGAAGTGCAGAACTTTCTTTCAGAAAAAAGGACTGTTGTTGACGTTAATGCTGGCGTTTTTTGCCTGTTCGGTCATTTTTCCGGCAACAGCAGACGCCGCAATTATTACTGTTGGCAGAGACAGGAGACTGAACCAAGAAGTTACCCTGCCCATTACTGTCAGCGGTTTTCCGAATAATATGGCAGCACTGCGACTGAATATTAAAGTTAATTCTAGTGATCCAACCAAACAAGTCACAATAACTGATTTATCAATAGGCAAGGATTTTCCTTCCGGAGCCACGTGGCATAAGCAAATTGCAGACGATAAAAAAGAAGCCAATGTCGGTGTCATTAACTGTGCGAACCTGAAAGACGGGCAATTATTTAACATTACTGTTGAGCATACAGCAGAAGAAAAAACCGTCCCAGTAACATTGGATTTTCACGTAACAGTAGAAGAAGCTGCAACCGTTGCGGGGGATGATGTAACAGGGTCGATACTAGTGGAAGATGCTAATATGTCTTATGCCGATATCGGTAATAAACCTTATTACGGCATAATCACAGTGCATCGTGCGTATGGCGATATTAACGGGGACGATAAAGTAGACATCAGCGATGTTATGTATGTTTTACGTGCAGCAGTCGGTAAATTTTCAATTGTCGATGATTTTGTCCTCGCAGCCGGAAAGGTTTCGGGTTCTGCCGGCTCAATTTTAACGGCATATGACGCCTTTCTCATCGCCGAGTTTGTGGCCGGGAACAGAACTTTTTTTCCGGTAGATCCTCCACCCAATGCCGGTCAGCCGCCGGTTCCGGTTGCACCGGGTGGTAAGCCGGAAACGCCCGCTTTAATAGAAGTTGAAGGTGTAGACATTACTCCAGCAGGGATAACAGAAGTTTCTATTCTTGATTCCAGTGAGGTTGATGTAAAAATTACATTTGCAGAGACATTTACAGGCTGGGTCAAGTTGGTGATCAAAGATCATTTAGGAGAAACTGAAAGTTTCGGGGCTTTTGTAGCATCAGAAGATGAGTATACCTTTATTGATCTTGATTTACAAGGCTTAGGCTTGGATCTTTCCACTGATGTAACGGTAACAGCCTCATTAATTGCTGATGAAGAAAGCGATAAATTAATAGCTAACTTCAAGAATCAGTAGCAGCAGCCATAGCAAAAATGTAAACCGATACATTCCCAAGGTTGAGATTAAACGGGAAGGCCGGGCGGCTTTCCCGTTTAAGTTTTTAGACAAAACGTGTATCATGGCATCAAAGGCAAAGGGAGGATAAACCAGGCATTTTGTCGAAGAATAATTGACTGGTATATACCATTTTATAAAATTACCGGCGGTTCTGGTATGATTATTTTTTTGATTTGATTGGGAGACATCAGCTATGGGCATTGCAGGAAGAACAGCCATCGTCACTGGAGCAGGCAATGGAATAGGGGCAGGAATTGCGGCTAAACTTGCCCAAAACGGAGCCGCGGTTGTTATTAATGACATCAATGAAGCGGACGCCTTAAAGGTGGCCGCTGAAATAAAAGCATCCGGCGGCAGGGCGCTGGCCGTGAAGGCTGACATAACGCGCTGGGAAGAAGTAAAAGCAATGGTGGATGAAACCGTGCGCGCCTTTGGGACCGTTGATATTCTTGTCAATAATGCCGGAGCACTGAGGGACAATTCTATTCTAAAGATGCCGGAGGAGGATTTTGACCTCGTTATCGGCACGTGCCTGAAAGGCTCATGGCTCTGCTGCAAGGCCGTCCTGGGCCACATGCGGGCACAGCAATTCGGAAGGATCGTCAATATAACTTCGCGGGCCTGGCTGGGCAATCCCGGCCAATCGAACTATTCTGCAGCCAAGGCAGGAGTGGTGGGCTTGACCTATGCCCTGGCCTTGGAATTTGCCCCCCACGGCGTAACGGTAAATATCGTGGCCCCTGGTTTTATCGAAGCGCCGATGGCCCGGCGCCTGCCGCCGGAAATCCAGGAAAAGGTTATCAACGCGCAGCCCATTAAGAGGCCGGGGCGGATACTGGATATAGCCAATGCGGTGCTGTATTTTTGCGATGAGGAAACGAGCTACGTGACAGGGCAAATACTTTACGTGGACGGCGGCCGGCACGTGGTCTAGTCTGAACCGGAACAGCGGGGGACCGCGGCCTTACAAAAGCCTTTACAAAAGTCTTTCCCTTGGATAGGGCGTTTGGGCAGCCGGGTAAAGGTTCCGCTCCCAGGTATGGGTGGCTGCCATCTGCGCATCAGTGCGGTTGTAGTAGTCGTAGCGGACTCTGCCCGGAGCGTCCGGAACAGGATCGTTCCAGGTGGCATCGAGGTGATACCAGATCCCCTCCAGGTTGACCATGTTCCAGGCATGGTCTTCACCACGGGCTTGGCCGGAGATGATGCGCGCCTGAATGCCCGCCTCCGTTAGCATTTTATACATCAGCAGCGCGTAACCCTGGCAGACAGCCTGTCCCTTGACCAGGGCCGCGTACGCCGAGTGTTCCCGGTAGCTCAGGTCGTAGGCCACATTAGCAACGATGTAGTCGTGTACAGCCTTTGTTTTTTGGTGATCGTCCATCCCCGGGGTCAGGATTTCCCGCAGGATGCGCGTTACTTGTTGGTTGACGATGTTTTCTTCTTCACGGGTGGCCAGGTAGTTGAAGCGGAAGTTTAAAAGCAGGTCACCGCCGGGCTGCCTGGACCAGCTTATGCTGCGGCTGCGCTGAGAATAGCGCAGATAATCATCGCTCTGCAAAATCTCCTCCAGCATATTCTCCAACTCTGCAGGCATCTGCAGGTTTTCACCGCTGTAGCGGACTTCCAGGGAAGAGGCCCTTTGCTGCAGGGCATCCGCGAGAAGCTGCTTCAGCCCAGCCCGGTTGGAAGCTGATTTTTCCTGGTAATCCTGCTGCAGGCTGCCCCCTTTGTAATCAGCCAAATTGCTTTGCAGGGGCTGATCCGGCTTCAGCTCAACGGTGTAGAGATCGCCTGTTTCCATATTTTCCAGGATGACCTGGGAAATATAAAAGGAGCGTTCAGGATCACCTGCATAGCCGGGCCAGACCTGTATGGCCAGCCCCAGCTGGACAGGGCCGGGTTGGCGGCAGGTCACCGTAAAAAAGGTCTCTTCGTTGTCGCCGACGCAATTGTTTTCCCTGACCGAGTACCAGGAGAAAGTAGCGGAGGTGCGGTAACCCAGCTCACGGATGCGGTCAAGGGGTTTTCCCCCTTGATGTGCTGCGGTAAAACTCTTGATTCGCCATCCCGCGCTGTGATTGAGCAAGGTAAAATAGTGTTCTTTAGGGGTGCGCAAAAGCTTTCCCCCGGAACCCGCTTCGGCAATGACAAGCCCGTTGCCGCGGTACAGGGGCAGCTTCTGGGGGCTGGTGATTACCTCCGCACCTGCTGACAAAAGCTTGTCCACGTCCCGGCGGGCCTGTTTCCCTTCCCCCAGTTCCAGGAAATTGTTTTGCAGCTCGATCCACTGGATATTGCGCAGCCGGACAAGGGGTGCAATATCGCGCACCCTGTTATTGCTCAGATCCAGGTGCCGGAGCCGGCGCAATCTTCCCAGGGGAGTCAGGTCCTCAACAAGGTTGTTGCCCAGGGAAAGATGTTCCAGCCGGGATAACCCCTGGAGCGGTTCGAGCTTGCTGATGCGGTTATTGCGCAGATCCAGCCATTGCAACTGCTTTAAATTTGTCAGGAAGGCGATATCGCTGATCTGCCCGTCGGTCAGCGCCAGACGCTGCAGCCTGGTGAGCCGGGAAAGGGATGCTGTGCTGTTGCCCTGCAGAGTGCCGCTTAAAGAGAGGCTTTGCAAATTTCGCAACGATTCCAGAGGGGTAAGGGTGCTGATGCTGTTGCCTTGAAGGTTCAGAGCCTTAAGGCGGGTCAGATTTTTAAGCGCGTCAATATCCTGTACGGTGTTATGGCTGAGGTCCAGTTCCTCCAGTGCTGTTAAACTTTGCAGCGGGCTGATTTCCCTGATACGGTTTCCGCCCAGATTCAAATACTGCAGGCGGGTTAGCCCCTTCAGGCAGGCGAGATCAGCAACGCTGTTCTCATAAAGGTTGAGGCTTTTCAGGTTGACCGCGTATTCCAGCCCGGACAGATCGGAAATGTTCTGCCGCGCGGCCTCCAGGGTCTCCAAGCGGGCCAGGTCTGCACTTGTAAGGACGCCTGCAGGCTGGTTCAAGGCTTGGCGCACCGCTGCTTCAAGCTCGCGATCGGAAAAGTGGATGACTTCCTGTGCTGTTGCTGAGGCCGGGAAAAAGGAGATCATACCGACAGCAAGAAAAAACAAGAGAAGTAAAAGAAAGCCGATGCTTCTGTTATAAAGGGGATATTTTTGCATGTTAGAGGCTTTCTGACTTTGAAAAAACATGGTTATTCTCCTTTCGTATTTTGCTGCTTTAAGTTTACGGATAGTTTACGGCAGGCGGTAAATGATTAACGCAAAACTACGAAAAGTACTTCCCCCGGAGGAGACTTCTACGGTTATCAGGTTCGTGCCGGTCTTGAGTGGTACTGTCCGGACTCTTCCGTCGTAGGAAGAAGATCCGTTGATGCGCAGCCGGTCCCCCGCGTCATAAAGGGTAACAGTAAGGTTAACATAATTTATATCATTGCTGACGACCATGGTATAGGGCATGTTTTCCGGAGAGAGATCCAGATTCATGGTGCTGCGCGTAATGGTAAGAGTCTTGAATAAATCCTCTGCAGAGGATATATAATCGGTATCTGTAATGGTCAGATGGAACTCCTGTTCCTGACGGGCATTGTTGTTGTCCCTGACGCGGGTGGTAAAAGTGTATCTTCCGGTGGAGGTGGGCGTGCCGGAAATTTTTCCCGTGCTGTCAAGGGACAGGCCCGGTGGCAGGCTTCCGCCTGTCCGCGACCAGGTATAGGGTGTGCGGCCGCCGCCTGCCGACAGCGTTGTAGAATAGTATGATCCTTTTCGTCCGCGGGGTAATGTGGCACTGCTGGTGATGGTCAGAGGGTCCTCGCCGATGTCATATACGGTTATGTAAAAGGTTCTGCTCGTTGAGCGGCCGTTTTCGTCCGTGACGCGAATGGTTGCGCTGTAGTTGCCGATGGAGGTGGGCATGCCGGAAATTTTTCCCGTGCTGTCAAGGGACAGGCCCGGTGGCAGGCTTCCGCCTGTCCGCGACCAGGTATAGGGTGTGCGGCCGCCGCCGGCTGACAGGGAAACGGAATACCATGAGTCCCGTGTAGCCCCCGGCAAATAGGAATTAGTATAGATGTGCGGGGATGTGTCTCCTGAACCCCATGTGCTGATGGTGCCGTCGATGATATACGGAGCTGAACCGCTGTTGTATTTTTCGAACAGATCCAGATCCCGCACGGAAAGGGCAGTGCTTCCCTCATCCAGTACTCTGAAATAAATACGGAAGAGCACTCCGCCATAGGGAACAGGGGTCTGATATTCATTAAACCAGTAGATAGTGATTTTGCCGTCCTCCGCCTCGCTTAAATCGGCATCGAGCGTATAGTCGCCTGTAAGCAGTTCTCCCTTGGTAACGTTTCTTGCACGGACAATGTCTTCGTCGTATCGCAGTTCAAATTCGCACCCATACAGTTGCTGAGGGTTTTCGATGGAAACATCAATGGCAACGGTAGAGCCAACCGTTGCCCAATAGTCGGAACCGATACGAAAGGTTGAATTCGCTGCCAGGGCAGCAGGGCAATTCCCGGTCTGAAAAAATATGATGCAGAGAAAAAAAATGATGACCTGTAAATACCTTAAACTTGAAAAAAACTTTGGCATGGCTTTCACCTAGAGCATGGGAACAATTCCCTCGTCTTGATCATGTTATCGGCATTTTCCTTGTTAATGTTTAAAAACTGCAGTTGCGGAACAAAACTCCTGGTGCAAATTAACTCAATTGCCTTTTTTTCTATTATACACGAAAATTTATGCCGCGGGGGGACTTTTATGCAGTTTCCATGCCGGATTTGAACTAAATTTTATTTTTTGTTACAATATACAATGCAATATTAGGTCCAGAAAGAAAAAAATGTAGGAGGGTTTTTACCTTGCAAGAAGCACGCGCTGTTTTTACCGGAACGAGTGATTATATTGCTTCAGAGGATTTGCAGAATAGTGTCAATGTTGCTATAGCATTGGGAAGACCCCTGCTTATCAAGGGGGAGCCGGGGACAGGGAAGACGATGCTGGCCCGCAGTATTGCTGAAGGGATGGGGATGGATCTTTATATCTGGAACATCAAATCTACCACTAAGGCCAAAGACGGTCTCTACATATACGATACCGTCCAGCGCCTTTACGACAGCCAGTTTGGAGATCACGACGTTTCCGATATCCGGCATTACATTAAGCTGGGGAAACTGGGAGAAGCTTTCATCTCGGAGAAGCAGGTGGTTTTGCTTATCGACGAGATTGATAAAGCAGATATTGAGTTCCCCAACGACCTGCTCTGGGAATTGGATGTTATGAGTTTTGATATTCCCGAGACAGGAGAAACTATTAAAGCCCGGCATCGCCCGGTAGTAATCATTACCAGCAACGCTGAGAAAGAACTTCCAGACGCTTTTCTCCGGCGCTGCGTCTTTCACTATATTGCTTTTCCCGATGCCGAATTGATGAAAGAGATCGTCAAGGTTCACCATCCGGATCTGGAGCAAAGACTTTTGGATGAAGCCCTGGAAGCCTTTTACTGGATCCGTAGTATCGATGGCCTGCAGAAAAAGCCCAGCACCAGCGAACTTTTGGATTGGGTTCAGGCCTTGGTGGTTGGGGGCATCAGCCCGGAGAAAATTTCTCGGGAGCTTCCTTTCCTTGGAGTCCTCATCAAAAAAGACCATGATTTTAATGCTGTCCTTCAGCGTTTACACAGTAGAGGGATACAGAGAAAAAGCTCGGGGGCTGGAATTCTGCGCAGTTGGTAGGCTGGGGAGAGGGAAGCTATGTTTATCGATTTTTTCTACCTGCTAAGAAATTACGGAGTACCTGTTTCCATTACGGAATGGATGACCCTCATGGAAGCGCTGGGAAAGGGCCTGGCCGCGTCCAGCCTGATGAGCTTTTATCATCTCGCCCGGACGGTGCTTGTAAAAAGCGAAGCGCATTTTGACCGTTATGATTTGGCCTTTGCCAGTTACTTTACCGGAGTGGAAACCCCCATCGAATTAACGGAAAAAGTACTTAAATGGCTGGAAAATGCGCTCCCTCCCCGGTTTATTTCCCCCGAGGAGCGCAAGCAGTTCCAAAAATGGGATCTGGACGAATTGCGCCGCCAGTTGGAGGAGAGGCTCCGGACGCAAAAAGGGGAGCATCACGGCGGGGGGAACTGGATCGGCACGGGCGGCACCTCCCGTTTTGGCCATTCGGGGTATAATCCTGCAGGCGTACGCCTTGGAGGCCAATCTGTTAATAAATCTGCTGTCAAAGTCGCTGCTGAGCGCCATTTTCGGGGTTTTCGCACGGATGAAACTATTGGTGTAAGGCAGTTTGAGGTGGCCCTGCGCAAACTGAGACAGCTCAGCACCAAAGTGGATGGCCCGAAAGAAGAGCTTGATATTGACGAAACGATCAAGGAAACCGGAGAAAAGGGCGGTCTACTCCAACTGGTCTGGTCTAGAGGGCGTAAAAACATGGTTAAAGTTGCCCTGATTATGGACTCCGGCGGTTCGATGGTACCCTATCTGCGCATCTGCAGCCAGCTTTTTACAGCTATAAACAGGTCCACCCATTTTAAAGATCTGCGCTTCTTCTTTTTCCACAACTGTGTTTACCAGCATATCTATCTGGACCCCTCGTGTCAGGTAAGAAATTCTATAAAGACGGAAGACTTTTTGCGTTTGCTGGGGCCGGAATACAAGGTCATTTTTTTGGGGGATGCCAGTATGGCCCCCAGCGAGCTGCTTATGGTAGATGGTGCAATTGATTGGTACTATTCCAACCCTGAACCCGGTATTGTCTGGTTGAAGCGTATTGCAGACCACTTTAGTCATTCCGTCTGGCTGAACCCTATTCCCGCGGCTTACTGGAATCGCACTTTCGGCTCCTATACCATTAATTTGATCAGGGAAGTTTTCCCCATGTATGAACTGACCGTTGAGGGGCTGGAGGGGGCCATTAAAAAGTTGATGGTGCGCAAATAAAGAAAGAATGAAAGACTAAAAGGACAAGTAAAAGTAAGTCATTACTATAAAAACGTAACCGGGGATAATGTAGTTAAGTTTATTATCCCCGGTTTTTTTATTGGCAACAAACCCCTTAAATATTTGGCCGTTTACGTAAAGTAAAACAAAGGGCTGCAGTCCGCGTCATGTATTTCTTATAATGAAAATAGGAGTTGAGGGATTTGTTGAAAAAGATTTTTGCCGTTTTCCTGGCGTTTGTTTTTTGTTTAACCATGGGCATGGGCAGCGCAGCTTTTGGAGCAGGGAAGACTGAAAAATGCAGGGATTACTTGGTAGCGGGATCTTCCTGGAAAATACCTCCTGGGCAGTTGAAAAAAATAAGTAAAGAGGATTGGCAAACTTATAGCGGGTTAAATATTCAGGTAAAAGAAAAAGAAAAGGCAAAAGGAAAAGAAAAAGTTGAGAAAAAAGAAGCTAAGGATAAAATTAAAAAGGAAATTAAATTAAAAGTAAATGGCAAACCTTTTTTTCCGGATCTGCCCCCTGTTATTAAAGAAGGAAGAACGCTGATTCCGGTCCGTGCAGTTATCAACGGGCTCGGTGCCTCAGTAGAGTGGGACGGCGAAGAAAGAAAAATTATTGTCAGCAAAGGGGATATAACTGTTGAACTCTTCATTGATGAATATGTGTTTTACATTAATGGGAAAAAGAAGGAACTGGATGTTCCGGCACAGTTGATCAGCAACCGCACGTTTGTGCCCCTGCGCTTCCTGGCTCTGGCCTTGAATATTAACGTCAATTATGACGAAGAGAATGATGAAGTAATTATCGGGGATGAAATTTTGGAAAACTTTACCATAGGCGGAAAAGATGTTCTTGCTTTGGAAGGCGTAAGCGTTCAAAGCCCGGGAGAGGCAGGGGCGACGCTTAAAATTGACGATTTTATTAACTTTGGAAATATCTCTATAAAGCCGGCCGACGAAGAGGCATCGATTACCGTTCTTTTCAACGGCTCTGTCGTGGAAAAAGAAGACCTTGCCGCACAGGCTGTTGAAGACGGCGATGTTATTCTGGCTATCGTTACAACTACTCGTGACAACAAAACAGTTACCTATTATTACAAGGTAACTGTAAGGGGAATTCCATCAGCTTCTTTCAGCTTTGTCGGGCCTTATAACCTGACGGAAACGGACCGGGATGTCTCCGGCTTTGCAGTTACCGTCAAACAAGTTACCAACATTGAGGAAGATGTTAAATTAAGGTACCTTTTAAAAGTAGCTGAAGGAAACTTAAACGGCAAGGTCGTCCAATACGGGGATCCGGCGGAAGGCATTTTTATAATTGAGGACGGGGGAGCGTATTTCGGCCCGCAGGCCGGTTTTACCCTGGAGGAGTTGCCGCAGCTAAAAGGCGCGACCGGCATTACAACTCCTTTGACTATTAAAAATGGGCTTTCTCAGGGAGTTTATAAGTTTACCGTCAGCCTCGTAGATCTTGACGGCAATGTTCTGGTGTCATCAGGCCGGTTTTCGATAGTTGTCGGCCTCTGATACTAAGCGCAGGCTTCGAAATACTTTTGGGAGGCGAGGACCCCGTTTCGGGGTCTTTTTATGTACAAAACTATAATTTAAACTGAATGTCACTTAAACAGATGAACCGGAAGAAAAGTATGTCAATAAATTATAATAGGTAACTAAACCAAAAACGGAGGTATTTGCCGTGCAGTCTTTATACGCCGCATTTTTAAATTTCAAAATGCTGTTAAACTTAATCGGAGGGGGTATCCTGGCTTTAATCGGGGGTTGGGATACAGCGCTTAAGGTACTGGTTATTATGGTTGCCATTGATTACATAACAGGGGTGAGCGCAGCATGGTACGAGCGCCGTCTGGACAGCAACATAGGTTTATGGGGAATATCAAAGAAAATTTTTCTTTTCATACCTATCGTGATAGCTTACTGGTTGGATATTCTTTTGGGGAAGGAAGTATTAAGAAATTTAGCGATCTTTTTTTACATTTCCAATGAAGGGCTTTCCATTTTGGAAAATTTGGCAAGGTTGGGAGTGAAGATCCCGGACTTTCTTATGAAAGCCCTTGATCAGTTCAAGAATAAGCATGCAAAAGGAGAGGCTTCGACAAAAAAAACTGCAATATAAAGAATTCCTGAACATTTAGCATATTGGGCGGGCGGGTAATTATGAAGTAAAATGTCATATGCCAAAAAAAATTTATAAATATAGGTGACTTTCGCAACAGAAAGTAGTATTATTATATTGGTATTTTGTACTTGTTAGCGTCTACCCTCCAGGAAACGGCCGAATCCCATTAACATGATGAGGTTTAATTTTTAGAGAAAGATGAAGAAAGAAGGCGATATAAATGATTGTTTCACCTTTGCTGGAAAAGACACGCTTGATTAACAGCATTCTTCAGAAAAGTTCGGGGAGATACATTGACTTTCAAGAAATCTCCCAGGTGCTTTCAGAAGTAATTCAGTCCCAAGTGTATATTATAGACCAGGAAGGAAATATTTTAGGCTATAAACTATTGGATGAATTTGAATGCGATGTTTTGCTTGATACGGTGGTTAGCAAGGGACGGTTTCCGGAGAGGTATAACGATTTTCTCTTAAAAAGTGATGATCTGAGATACAATTTGAAACAAAAAAAACCGGTGTGCGCTTTTGTGGAGAACCTGCAATGCAAATTTCCTGAAAAGTACGTTACAATTATTCCCATTATCGGCGGGGGTAAACGCATGGGCACTCTGCTTTTAGCCCGCTTTAACGATGTTTTTGTTGAAGATGATTTAATTCTCGCTGAAAGAGGAGCGGCCGTTGTCGGTATGGAATTTTTGCGTGAGGAAACGGACAGGTTGGAGCAGGAAGCGCGCCATAAAGCTGTAGTCAAGCTGGCCGTAGGTACGCTTTCCTATTCAGAAATGGAAGCGGTTCAACAGATGTTTAAGTCCATTAACAGCGATGAAGGCTTCCTGGTAGCCAGCAAGATTGCAGATGAGATCGGCATTACGCGCTCGGTCATCGTCAATGCCTTGCGCAAGCTGGAAAGCGCAGGGGTTCTGGAATCCCGATCTCTGGGAATGAAAGGCACTTATATCAAGGTGCTGAATCCCTATCTTTTTGAGTATCTGGGATAAAAAAATTATATAACTGCTCAGAGGTTAATCATTGGAACCGTCTCGCGATAACAGATTATCTTTTAGACTGAGCAGTTACAAAATTATTTAATTTTATTTCTGCAAACCGCTTGTAAATTTTCTTAATCCATGCTATAATTCAAAGCCGTGGGGTAAAATTGGAGAGCATCAAAGGGCGCTGTAAGGGGCCACAGGAGCAATAGGCCCAAGAGAAAAGAAAAAAAAGTATTGACACAGCGCAAAAGAAATGATAAGATAGAAAATGCTCTTCAAAAAGAGTTCTTTGATAACTAAACGAGGTAAGAAGAGGAGTCTTTTGTCAATGACTTCGATTTTAGCCTGTATTGATTATGTTAGAAGCGTAATCGAAACAAAGCGTTAAAACAAGCTGGGAAG